>BNJS01003812.1_pt1 | contig 270820 bp, 417 predicted proteins | sample 8540461 | NCBI WGS metagenome assembly BNJS01 (sample SAMD00202454, study PRJDB9452) | human saliva metagenome | isolation source: human saliva | place: Japan | reverse complement strand
TTTTTTTTGATAATAAAAGCATTGATTTCAATGATATAGAAAAAAATCAAATGTTAATTTAGATATATTTTTTTGAAGAATTTGAAAAAAAGAATACTGAAGATCATGAAAAAAACTTCTAATAATGATGAATATGAATTATTAAACTTTTCTAATATTTTTTTGAAGCATATCATTATGGAAAGTATAACGATAGTAAATTTTATCAAGATTTAATAGCAAAAAGATTTGAAAAATCCACCCTAAAAATAATATATGTTCCTGCAAATAATAGTTTTGAAGAAGTTGAAACTAAATCAACAACTTTATCAAGAAATTATGAATTTATAAATATCGTAAATTCTGAACTTATGGAAGATATCCCATCATATATAGCAACTAGAAGAAATTATCTTGCTACTATTGAAGAAGATCTAACTATGAAAGAAGTTACAAATATAATTGTAAATGAGATAAATAGTATTTTTAGTATTTTAGAACTAGATGTTAAATTGAAAGGGTTTTCAAAAGATGAAAAAAACTATGCCTATTTTTTTGAAAAATTCTGTTGGTGAAGAATTTGATATAAATGATTTGTCCTCTGGAGAAAAAAACAACTATTTTTAAGAACTTTGTCTATAAAAAAATGTTAGAACCTAATAACTCTATAATTTTGATAGATGAACCAGAATTGTCATTACATCCAAAAATGGCAACAAAAGAATAATAGAAGTGTATAAGAAAAATTGGAGAAAATAATCAAATAATATTAGCAACTCACTCTCCACATATATTAGGAAGCGTTTCTAATGAAAATATTTTTTTATTCTTTATAGAGATGAAAAAGGCAAAAATAGAAGCCAAAACAGGAGATGAGTTATATTCTTCATATGGACAACCTGTTGACAGAGTTCTTAAAGATATAATGGGTTTAGAATCAGTTAGAACACCAAAGATAGAGAAAGACTTAGAAGAACTTAGAAAAACTTGTAGATGAAGATAAGTATGACACAAAAAGAATTTAAAGAAAAAAATATAGTGAGCTTCTAGAAATATTAGGAAATACAGATGAAGATTTATTTCTTATAGATATGGATGTAAAAAAATAAAAACAAAAAGGTGAATTCTAATGTTGAAAGTAAATAAGAAAAAGTGAGCCAGAAGAATTTACAAAAATATAAAAAGTAAAAAAATAAAAATAATAAATTGGGATAGCTTTACTGTAGAAATTAAACAAGTCTTAAAAACAATATCTATTAGAAGAGCAAGAAAAATAGTTGTTGTCCTTATTGTGAAACAGAAATTAATTTAAAAAAATAGTCATATTGAACATATTAGACCAAAGGAAAAAAATTTCCTAAACTGTTGTCAGATTATAATAATTTTATTGCTTGTTGTATGGAAAGTGGAAGATGTGGGAATTCAAAAAGAGAATAAGTGGAATGAGCTTTTTATCAATCCTGTTACAGAAAAATCCAGAAGATTATTTTTAAGTATGATATAAAAAAACTGGGAAAAATAATTTCAATATTTAAGGATGGAGAAAAAAATATGAAAAAGGCTAAGTATACAATAAACTTATTAAATCTTAATGATAACAGATTATGTGAAATCAGAAAAAAATATATATTTGAATTCTTGAGTTATAGTGAATATAATAAAAAAATAGTTTAAGTGATTATCCAATAAAGTTTCCATCTCTAAGAAGATATTTAGAGCTGTTGCAAAAGTTAAATCTTCAATTTTAACAAGATTATTGCGACGTCCTATAATGGTGAAAAGAGCTTTTTGTGGAGCTCTAGAACCATTATAGGCTAGCAAGTAATTGTTAGATATAACTGAATTTACTCAGTAATGAGCTATTTTTTTATCTAGTTAAATATGAATTTTTGTATATCTTTCATAATCCTTATTCTCATCTATGAAATTTGGATTAAGATATAGATTTGGAACTTCTTGAGTTTCAAAAACAAATAGCTGAGTGTTTCTTAAAAGCTATATCTTGCAGATAGTTTCCTGTGTAGATAACAACAGCAGGATTATCTGTTTCCACTAACATCTTAATTCCTGATTCAAGATTTTCTATTTCTAATTTTCCTATTTTTTTCATTGAAGATAAAAAGGATGATCTATACCATTATTAGCAATAGTTTTTTTGAACATCAGTTCCTATAAAGAAATCATTTAATTTCTTAGACTTTCTGAAAGTCAAAAAAATATTATTATCTAAAGCTATAGTTTCACAAGGTATAGAATTTTTCATCTATACCAACCAAATAGTCAGAGTTAATTTTTAAAAATATCTTCATAGATATTATTTTCAGGATTTCCACTTAGATTGAAATAGCTATGGTTAGTTAAATTCAAATAAGTTAGACTATCGGCTTTTAGCAAAAATATCTAACTTCCAATTCGTTTTTTTATTTAAAAATATAGCTAACTTTAATTTTAAGATTAGCAGGATAACCATTATCTAAATGAGGACTATCTATAGAAAAAAACTAAACTATTTTGCAATCTTTTCTACTGTCCAAAAATCTATGACTGATAGAGTTCTTTCCACCATGTAGTGTATTTCCATTATTATTGCTGTCTAACTTATATACCTTGTCTCTTATTTTTCAATTCTGCATTTTTAATTCTTCCAGCAGTTCTACCTATTATAGCTCCAAAATACGCAGGATTTTTTTCTATATTTTTCAATATCATCAAAAACCAAGAACAATATTTCTAAAATTTCCATTCTTATCTTTTTACTTCAAGTTTTTTTATAGTAGCTCCTAAATTTAAAAACTCAACTTTCAAAAAAATTCATTTTCCAATTTATATACTTTTTATTTCTTCCACTTTTTTTCTCCCATCTTTGTGTAAATAAATTTATTAAAAAAATGTAATTAAAATATGTGTAAAAAAACAAGTGAAACTGCATTCTAAATTTTAGATAAAAAAATCAAACAGAGTGAGCCGAGTAATTGTCAGCGTGTTTGAAGCTGACTTGTCAGCAAGTTTGCTGAAATTACAGCGAACTCTTGATTTTTTTATCGTTAAGAAATTTAGCTAGCAGTGAACTGTTTTTTTACTACATACAATATTTAAAAAGAATATTTCCACAGACATTTTTTTAATATTAAAACTATAGTTACTACAAGGAATACAGGTTTAATAAACTTATTTCCTTTTTAGTATTGCAAGTCTTGCACCAATAATAGCTCCAACAGTCATAACAAGAGCTATAGGGTATACCATAAAGCCAATTTAATTTTCCTAAAAAATGCAAAAGACAACTAAGCTTGCAAAAGTTACTCGAAAGATTTAGAATCTTTAGTGTTTCCACTCGCTGAAGAGAAATCTAATTTAAATATTTTTAATTAGACAAAACATTAAAAAAATGCTGCTGTACCTGAATCTAAGAAACCATCATAGAAACCTAAACAAAAAGCCATTATTTTTTTCCAAGTAAAAATAGTTTTTTTGGGGTAGTACCTTTATAGTAGTTAACTTCACCCATAGATTTATTCTTTAAAGCATAAAGAAAAAAACTACTATTAAAATTGCAAAAAGAAATAGGTTTAAAATACTTTTGTGTCTATAGAAACAGCAGTTTTAACACCTAAAACAGCTCCTGCAAGAGAATATGCAAATAATTTTTGAGACAATTTCTACATTAATTTTTTTAGCCTTCCAAAACTTAAAATGCACTGGCAAAAGTAGAAAGGAAAAGCTGAAAGCTTTATTTGTACCCAATGCTATATGTGGAGGGAAACCTACTGCAAAATATGCTGGTAAAGAAATAAGACCTCCACCACCAGAAATTGCATCAACAACAGAGGCAGTAAAAACAAAAAAACTGCAAGAATTAAAAAAATTTCATAACATCAAAATCCTGAAACATAAATTAAACCCCCTAATATTAATCAAATTTATAACCAATAGATATACTTCCAATAGGTTTTATATTTTTGCAAATCTGAAGATACAGAAAATTCAATATATCCTATAGGAGAATCGTAAGTTAAAGAAAAACCTAAACCTTGAGAGTAATCCTTCCACATTCTAGAGTTATATCTTTGCATTGGATTATCTTCATTAAATGTAGCAATATTAAATTTAGTATTAAAAATAAAGCGAATACACAATTTTATGTTTAAAACCCTAAAAGTTAGATTAATTAAATCCTTCATTTGTTTTTTTCTTGATAATTATAACCATAGAATTCAAAAATCATTATTGTCTATATTTGTGTACATACCCCCAAGTTTAATTCTTCTGTCAGCTCTTATATTATCTCCTCTAAGACTGGAATAATTTAAAACCATACATAAGAGAAAAATCTAGGATTTACAGGAACATATCCTTTGAGAGTAAAGGTAGATCTGTATAAATTAGATTTTTGATTTTTCCAAAAAGAACTTGAAAAAAATTGTATACAAAGTCAGCTTTAACTCCCTTCATTGGGTTAGTTATAGAGTCTAAACTATTATATTTATAGCTTAAATAAGTTTTGGTAGAATTTTTCAGAGTATTCTAAAGACTTCGTTTCATTACCACCAGTATCTTGTTTTTAAACTAGAGAACTTAGATAAAAATCCCATAAGAAAGCATAGTACTATTTGTAGGTTGAGTAAAAAGACCTAGTTTAAAAATATGCTTCCCTACTTATAAATTTAGCAGATTTTCTCTTATTATCATATAGGAAAAATGGATTTTCATCATAACCTATATCTGTAAGAAAAACCAAATCTATTTTTTTACACCATAGTATGAAAGAGTAGCAAGGTCAGCACCTAAATAATCACCAAATTTAAAGTTGAAGTTAATATTATTATTGAATTTTCCATTAAAAAAACTAAATCAGAACCTATATTAAAAGTTGTACCATAGCCAGTTAAGTAATTAAATCCTAAACCTATTTTTGTTTGAATGAGGTTTTTCACCATCTATAATTAAAGTATTACCATCGATAGTGTAGTAGACCTTATCCATGTATTTAGAACTGTAGGTATCAATTATTTTTTTATCTATATCATTTTTAGAGATAGGTTTATTCAGTAAATCTTTAAAAGATATCATTTAAAAACTACAATAGTGTTATCACTAAATTTTTTTCATTATATTCTATTTTATTTATGGTAATTTTTTTACATCATTATCACTGATAAAAATTTTTCTTTTTTTTCTTTTTTTATTATCAGCTTTAGTGAGTAATTTAATTTTTATCTAATTCTTTTTTTCTGCTGCAACTTTACCAAGTTTTATTAATTCTTCTTTTTTTGATGAATCTAGAGCTGAGATATCTTTAACATCAGGACTTATTAAAATAGAAGCCTTTTTCTCTTGAAATTTTAGTTACATTAGAAGCTTGTATAGTATTTGCTTGACTTAAAAACACTTAAGATATTATAATCATCTTTTTCTATAACAGGAGCTCCCTATATCAGAAGCAATAACAATATCTGCTCCCATATCATAGGCTTCTTCAACAGGTAGGTTTCTAGTTACAAGACCATCAACATATATTTCTCCATCTATTTTCATAGGTTCAAAAAAATAGATGGAATAGACATAGAAGCTATTAAAACTTTTTGCAACATCTCCTCTGGAAAAAGGCTTTAGTTTCTCCAGTGTTTAAGTTAGTTGCAACTATTCTTAAAGGGATAGGAAAGTTATCAAAAATTATCCATATATCCATATTTTTCCCAATAATTTTTTTAAAATTAGATATTCTTCTCCTGTTCCCTTTTAAGCCTTTAGGAAAAGAAAAATTTAATTCATTATCAAAAGCTAAGATGGACACTATATTTTTTTAAACTTTCTTTTTATCTAAAGATAAGTTAGTATTATCAGTGACATTTTTCCAAAAAAATTACCAATATTAAGATCATCTAGTAATTTTTTTCAATTTCATCAACAGAGTAACCAATAGAATACAAAGTACCTATGAAAGCACCTATACTAGTACCAGTGATATAGTCAATTTTAATATTTTCTTTTTCAAGAACTCTTAGAACTCCTAAATGAGCATAACCTTTAACCCCACCACCACTTAAAAACTAAGGCAACTTTTCAAATTTTTTTATTGTCCTTAGCTGATTTTTAATTTTTTTGTATTTTCTATTTTATTCTGTAAATTTTTTTATTTGTTCTTCCATTTTTTTCAATTTCAACATCTTCTTTTTGTTTTTTTAATTTTATTTCTTCTGAATAAGTGAAATTAAAAAAATTAGAAATATATATGTTAAGAAAAATTATTTTTTTCATAAAATGCTCTCCTAAAAAAATATTTAATAAATATCTTCTCTATTTTACCATAAATATTAATAAGTGAGAATTATATTATTATCTATCATAAAAAAATTATACATAATCACTAGATTATGATATAATTTAAACAAAAAAAGTTTTTAAAATAAATGGAGGGACAGTAATGATAATTGTTACAGGTGGAGCTGGAATGATAGGTAGTGCTTTTTGTGGAAGCTTAATGAAATGGGTATAAAAGACATACTAATAGTTGACAAATTAAGAACAGAAGATAAATGGTTAAATATCAGAAAAAGAGAATATTATGACTGGATGGATAAAGATAATCTAAAAAGAATGGTTATCTCATAAAGAAAAATGCAGATAAGATAGAAGCAGTTATTCATATGGGAGCTTGTTCAGCTACAACAGAAACAGATGGAGATTTTTTTAATGGATAATAACTATGCATATACAAAAATTTTTTTATGGAATTTCTGTGCAGAAAAAAATATTAAATATATCTATGCATCTTCAGCTGCAACTTATGGTATAGGTGAACTTGGATATAATGATGATGTGACTCCAGAAGAATTACAAAAAAATTAAGACCTTTAAATAAATATGGTTATTCAAAGAAATTTTTTTGATGATTGGGCATTTAAACAAGAATCTCAACCCTAAACAATGGAATGGGTTGAAATTTTTTTAATGTCTATGACCACAAGAATATCATAAAGGAAGAATGGCATCAATGGTGTTTCATACATATCATCAATATATGGAAAAATGGTTATGTAAAACTTTTTAAAATCATATAAAGAAGGATTTAAAGATGGGGAACAATTAAGAGATTTCGTCTATGTAAAAAGACGTTGTAGATATAATGTATTTTATGTTAACTAATGATGTAAAATCTGGAATATATAATATAGGTACAGGAAAAAGCAAGAAGTTTTATGGATTTATCTATGGCAACAATGAGAGCAGCTTCTCACAATGATAATCTAGATAAGAATGAAGTTGTAAAATTAATTGAAATGCCTGAAGATTTACAAGGAAAAATATCAATATTTTACAGAAGCAAAAAAATAAATAAATTAAGAGAAATAGGATACACAAAAAGAAAATGCATAGTCTTGAAGAAGGAGTTAAAGATTATGTTCAAAAATTATCTAGCTAAAGAAGATTCTTATCTATAAAGGGGTTAAAGTATGAATGCGTTGATATTAGTTATTATTCTTGCGATAGTTGAGGGTATCACAGAATTTTTACCTGTCAGTAGTACAGGACATATGATATTGGTAAATAAACTGATAGGTGGAGAATACTTATCACCAACTTTTACTAATAGCTTTCTAATAATCATACAATTGGGAGCAATACTTTCTGTAGTAGTTTATTTCTGGAAAGACTTGACTCCTTTTGTAGGAACTAAAGAAAAATTTGTTTTGAGATTTAGATTATGGCTTAAGATTATAGTTGGAGTCTTACCTGCAATGGTTATAGGACTATTTTTTTAGATGACATAATAGATAAATATTTTATGGATAATGTAACAACAATAGCTATAACTTTAATAGTTTATGGAATTATTTTTCATAGCAATAGAAGTTATATATAAGATTAAAAAAATATTAAAGCAAGAGTTAGAAGTTTTAGTGATTTAAAAATATAGTACAGCATTTTTTTAATAGGATTTTTTTCCAATGTCTAGCTATGATACCAGGTACATCAAGATCTGGAGCAACAATAATAGGAGCTTTTACTTTTAGGTTTATCAAGACCACTTGCAGCAGAATTTTCATTCTATTTGGCTATACCAACAATGTTTGGAGCAACTGCTTTTAAAATTATTAAAAAAATGGTTTAGTTTTTTTACACAAACAGAATGGGCTTACCTAGCTTTTAGGTTCAGCTATAGCCTTTGTGGTTGCCTATATTGTTATAAAATGGTTTATGGACTTTTATCAAAAAAAGAAGTTTTACTTCTTTTTGGACTGTATAGAATCATATTAGGAATTATAGTTCTTGTTTTATTGAGATAAATATATCTAAAAAAAGCTTTTTATATACATAATTTTAATGTTATAATATATGATATAATCTGAAAAGGAATGATAGATATGAAAAGTATAGAGACAGAAAGATAAAAAAATCTACTACTAATAGAACCTAAAAATATTTGAGGATAGTAGAGGTTTTTTTATGGAAAGTTATAACTATAATACTTTTTAAAGAATTAGGAATAGATAATATCTTTGTACAAGATAATATTTCTAAATCTTCAAAAAGGAGTTTTTAAGAGGATTACACTTTCAAAAAGATGAATATGCTCAAGCCAAATTAGTATATGTACTAAGAGGAGCAGTACTAGATATAACAGTAGATTTAAGAGAAGATAGTGAGACTTTTGGGAAAATATATAGCAGTTGAACTGAATGATAAAAAAATAAACGAATGCTATTTATACCAAGAGGTTTTGCACATGGTTTTCTTACTTTTAGAAGATGATACAGAATTTATATATAAGTGTGATAATTTCTATAATCCTAAAAAGTGAAGTTGGGAATTATCTGGAATGATACAGACTTAAATATAGATTGGAATTTAGATAAGTATAATATAAAAAGAAAGAATTAATAATATCAGAAAAAAGATAAAAAAATATAACTTTTAAAGAATATAGGAGAATAAAAATGAAACTAATATTTGGAGCTAATGGTAAGTTAGGTACAGACTTTAAAGAATTGTTTGACTCTATTGGAGAAAAAGTATATAGCAAGTGATAAAGATGAAATAGATATAACTAATGGTGATTTTTTTAAGAGCCTATGTTCAAACTATGCATCAAAAACTATAAGATAGATACTATAATTAACTGTGCTGCATACAACTATGTAGATAGAGCAGAAACAGAAAAAGAATTATGCTATAAGTTAAATGCAGAAGCACCAGCAACTCTAGCTAATATAGCTGCTGAAATAGGAGCAAACTATATAACATATTCAAGTGATTTTGTTTTTTTAATGGATTACTAACTAAATTATCTATATATGGAGATACTACAGGTTATACTGAAGAAGATGAACCACATCCACTATCAACTTATGCAAAAGCTAAGTATGAAGGAGAATTATTAGTATCACAAGTAATGAATAATCCAGAACTAAGTTCAAAAAAATGTATATAGTAAGAACTTCTTGGGTATTTTGGTAAAGCTAGTATGAACTTTTGTTGATAAGATAATAGAGTTATCTAAAGAAAAAAATGAAATTAAAAGTATAGATGATCAAATTTCATCTCCTACTTACTCTAAAGATTTAGCTTACTATAGCTGGGAACTATTAAAGAGTTCAGCTGAAAATGGAATATACCATTTTACAAATGATGGAATAGCTTCAAAAATATGAAGAAGCTAAAATATATATTAGATAAAAATTTCTTGGCAAGGGAATTTAATAGCAGTAAAAAGAGAAGACTTAGGATTACCTGCAGAAAGACCAAAAATTCAGTAAATTAAGCTGTAAGAAAATAAAGGAAAAAAATTAGGAATAACTATTCCAGATTGGAAAGATGCAATAGATAGATATCTAAAAAGAGAATAACTAAATATTTTATAATACTACTAATCTCTCTAACAATATTGATACATTGTTTTATTCTTTGATGAAGATTATATTGTTGTCAATAAAAATTAGTAAAAAGTTTAAATAGGTTATCTGTTAAATAAAAAAATTTATAAATAGAAAAATAATTCAAAAAGTACATACTAATATAAATATAGAAAAAGAGGGTATTTAATTTTCAAAATTTCTTTTTATTATTCCGCTGATATTATTTAGAATAATTATACTATTAATTTTATATAGTTTATCAATTACTTTAATAATTAAAAAGTTGAAAAAAAGCACATAAAGAATGATATAATCTCCTAGAATATTGAAAATTGAGTTTCTTGAAAAAGAGGAAATTTATGAAGTTGGATAAAAAAATTTTTGATAACAATGATATATTTACTTATATCTTATGTGTTTTTATACCTTTCTATTAAGAAGAATGGATTATACTACTAAGTATTTAACAAATTCAATATTTTTAATATATGTATTTGTTAAATTTATATTCGGACAACTTGATTTTTATGCAGATAGATTTAGATTAAAAAGATGTATTTATAAATTTTGGAATAAATTTGGTGTTTTCTTTTACTTTATATTTATGTTCTTAAAAATGAATATATTTATTATATTTAATTTTTGTTTATTATTCAAATAGCATACAGAAGATTAGTAACCTTAAAGTATGTAAAAACAAAAATGTACTTATTTTTTTGGTTCTAATCATATTGAAAAATAATGTTCAAGAGGATCTTATTTGTGACTTAAACTATGATTACAAAGGTTATATTTCAAATAATGTAAACAAAGCTACAAAGTATTTACTTGGAAGCTATGATGACATGGAGAAAAATAATCAAAGAGCAAGGAATAGATATGTTAGTCATAGTAGAGGAAATAGGAAATGAAGATTTAAAAATACTTAAAAAAGAATATTTGATTTAAAAAAATAAATGGATTAAAAGATTTTTAAGTTATAGAGACTTTAATGAAAGTATACAGAAAAAAATAGATATAACTAAAATAGATGAAGAATGGTTATTAGAGTCAAATGGGTTTGATATATTAAATAATGAAAGTCAAAAAGAATATTAAAAGAGTTTTTGATTTAATAATAGCAGTTATTTTTAATTATAATGACGATTCCAATTTTGCTAATAACAGCAATAATAATAAAATTAGAATCACCATGGGTATATTGTATTTAAACAATTTCGTATAGGAAAAAAATATGAAAAAAAGTTTAAGATATACAAATTTAGAAGTATGAGAGTACATGATAGTGATAAATATTCAAAATATACATTAAACAATGATGAAAAGAGTTACAAGGTTTGGAAAATTTATTAGAAAAACAAGAATAGATGAACTTCCGCAATTATTTTTGTGTATTAAAGGGAACAATGAGTTTTGTAGGATCAAGACCTGAATGGGATGAGTTAGTTGAAGAATACGAAAAGAAGATACCTTACTATAATTTAAGACATTTAATAAAAACCTGGAATTACAGGATGGGCTCAAGTGATGTATCCCTATGGAGAATGTGTAGAAGATGCTCAAAAGAAAAAATTAGAGTATGATATATACTATTTAAAAAAATCAAGATTTTTTTAATGGATATTCTTACTATAATGAAAAACTGCAAAGATTGTAATTTTTGGAAAAGGAAAAATAAAATTAAATAAAAACTATAAATAATGAGGAAACAAGGAGGAATTATGAAAGGAATTATTCTTGCTGGAGGAAGTGGAACAAGACTTTACCCTTTAACAAAGTCAATATCAAAAACAAATTATGCCCATCTATGATAAAACCGATGATATACTATCCTTTATCAGTTTTTAATGTTAGCAAATATAAGAGAAATACTTATAATTTCTACAGAAAAGGGATTTACCAGTTTTTAGAGAACTTTTAGGAGATGGTAGTGATTTTGGAGTAAGATTAGAGTATAAGGTTCAAGAAAAACCAAATGGTCTTGCAGAAGCTTTTTAATAGGAGAAGAATTTGTTGGTAGTGATAATGTTGCTCTAATATTAGGAGATAACATATTCTTTGGAAGTGGTTTTTCAGGATTATTGGAAGAAGCTGGGAAAAATAACAGAAGGAGCAGTTATATTTGGATATCCTGTAAAAAGATCCAACTTCATATGGAGTAGTAGAATTTGATCAAAATGGAAAAAGCTATTTCATTAGAAGAAAAACCAAAAGTACCTAAATCAAATTTTGCAATTCCTGGATTATATTTTTTTATGATAATACAGTAGTAGAGAAAGCGAAAAATGTAAAAACCTTCTAGTAGAGGAGAGCTTGAAATTACAACAATAAATGAAATGTACTTAAATGAAAAAGAGTTTAAATGTAAAAAAATTTTAGGTAGAGGAATAGCATGGCTTGATACAGGAACTCATGAAGCTCTACTTGAAGCAGCAAACTTTGTTGAAGCAATACAAAAAGACAAGGTTTTTATATTGCTTGTATAGAAGAAATAGCATATAAAAAGGTTGGATAGATAATAAAAAATAGAAGAATTAGCTGAAACTTTACAAAAACAGAGTATGGAAAGTACTTAAAAAGAATTAATAAAATAGTATATTGAGTAAAGATGAATCCTAAGATAGAAATATTATTGGCAACATATAATGGCGAAAAAAATATGTTGGAGAACAGATAGATTCAATTATTAATCAAACTTATCATAATTGGATATTGTTGATAAGAGATGATAATTCTAAAGATAATACTTTAAAAAATTTTTTAAAAAGAATATGAAAAAAGATAATAGAATAAAGGTAATAGAAGATAAAAAGGTAACTTAGGATTCGTCAAAAATTTTGAGGAACTTTTTAAATAATTCCAAAGAAGATTGGGTAATGTTTTCTGATCAAGATGATTATTGGTTAGAAAAATAAAATCGAAAAAAATATGTAGCTATTTTAAATACTAGTTCTGAAGATATCCTAAAAACCTATGTTAATTCATTCAAATTCATTTATATGTAATGATAATTTAGAAATAATAAAAGATGAATTTATCAATTCTAAGATAGCTAACAAGTATAATGAGGATGACTTTTTATTTTTGCATATTTTGTTCAAGGCTCAACAGTTTTAATAAATAGAGCAATAATAGACTTAGCTTTTACCTTTTTCAAAAGAATGTAACAGTACACGATAGATATTTTCATCTGTTAGCAGAATTTTTTTAGGAAAGAGAATATTTATAAAATGAAAGTTTAATAAAAATATAGACAACATTCAAATAATAAAAATAGGTGCAAAAGACTAGTATAATTAGTAAAATTTTTAAAAAGAGATATTTCCATAATGAAGATAGAGAATTAATATTGGAAATTCAAAAATATAAGGATAATCTAGGAAATGAACAAATAGAAAAAAATAGAAAAAAATATTTAGAAGTAACAAACGATAAAAATAGATTTTTAAGATTTTTATTTAAGTAGAGAATTTAAAATGAACATAAAGAAAAGGTTATTTATGCTACTAAAATAAAATAGTCTTGTAATAGTAAATTATTATTTAAAAAGATTATGGGAGTGTGTTGATTTTTGGTAAAAAGTATTATCCTTTTGTGGAGATAAAATACCATCTGTTGTATTGGGTATCAATAATATATTTGAATATATGAGTGATAAAATTGATATAGACTTTACTTTTAAAAACAGATATGGTAAAAAGTAAAGACATAAGAGAGGCAGATATAGTTATTTGTGTTAGAGGTGCCTCAGATCTTGATAGAGATATTGTAAAATTAGCAAAAAAATATAATCGTTTAATAATTTACTATTTAGATGATGATTTATTAAATATACCTAAATATTCAGGAGTCTCTGTATATTATGAAAAATAAACAAATAAGAGAAAAATATGATTTACATAATGAAAAACTAGTGATATTTTATGGACATCCAATGCAAACATAAGAAAAATATGGAGTTTATTTTGAAAGAAGCTATGTTATGGATATTCCAGTTAATATTCAAGAAATAAAGAGAAAAATGATCAAAACAATATAAAAAAATGAAGATGTTGTAAAGATTTGTTTTGCTGGAAGTTCAGATCATATACATATGGTAGATAAGATGCTATCACCCTGCAATAAATCATATAGCAGAGAAATATAGTAAAGAAGTCTATTTTTATATTATAGGAGTAAAAACCTCAAAAAAATTAAAGAGTCTAATAATGTAAAAATTGTTGAATATTTTTAATAATATTCAGGATTATTATGATTTTGTAAAAAGTAAGATTGATATAGGACTAGCACCACTTGAAGCATCAGATTTCACTGCATGTAAATATTATAATAAATTTCTAGATTATACATGTAATGGAATGGTAGGGATATACTCTAATGTTGAACCATATAAACTTATAGTGAAGAGTGAATTTAATGGCATGTTAGCTAAAAATGAAGAAAGATCATGGGAAGAGTTGTTAGAAAAAATTAATTCTATCAAAGGAATTAAGAGAAAAAAATTTATTTTAATGCTGTTAAAGAGGTTAAAGAGAAATTTTCTTATGACTATATAATGGAAAAAGTTTTAGAAAATATTCCTGAAAATAAAAAAATCAAAAGAAATATAAAATCAAAAAGAAATTTATATTTAGAAAAAGAAGGTAGACTTAAGCAGTAATTTTATTGTTCAAAGGGTAGCTAATGGATTTAAAATATATGGAATAAAATATTTATTTATAGGAAGTTATAAAAGCTGTTTATAAAAACTTTAAAATATTTAAAAAGGAAATTGGATTATGCTGAAGAAAAATAAAGGAAAAAAATAGTTCTTATTTTAGCTATGTTAGTTTTTTTAGTTGGATTTTTATAGCTCCAACTCTATTAAGTGAACATTTTCACGAATTAGATGAAGCTTACATTGAAAAACTGAAAAAAATTGATTTAGATAGAGACTCTTCTCTTACATATAGTGTGGAAAGATTTGAACAAAGGGAAAAATTCTTATAGAGAAATAGTAGAAATTTCTGGGTTTGCCTTCAAAGATTTGAAAGAAGAAATAAAAATCGTGAAATTTTAATATATCTGGAATCAGAAAATAAAAATAATTATATAGTAAAAGCTGAATTAATACAAAGACCAGAAATATTAACTGAACATTTAGCAGGAGGAGATTTTAGTAAATATATAGATATTGGGTTTTATGCTAAGTTTTTCAGCTATAGTTATGAAAAAATGGAATCTATAAAGTTAATGTAGTGGTAAAAAGAAAATGATAAGATGTACTTTACAGACGCAAAATTTATAATAAAAAAAGATAAGGGAATAGTAACTATTTTTACCTATAGAATAGATAAAAAGGGAGTAATATGTTTCAATATTTTGAGAGTTTAAAAAGAAGTAGATATATTTTAGAAATGTTGGTTTTAAGAGACACATTCAGTAAATATAAAAAAATCAATTTTAGGAGTTGCTTGGTCAATGATAACTCCTATAAGTATGGTTGCAGTAATAGGTCTTGTGTATTCCATTGTATTTGGAATTCCTTTGATAACCTTTTCTTCCATACTTATTTTCTGGATTGACACCCTGGTTTTTATAAATGGTGCTATTGATTCAGGAACAAGTTCATATATTATTGCTGAGGGGTATATTACTCAAACAAAAATAGATACAGAAATATTCCCTTTAAGAATGGTATTAGGAGCATTTATAAATTATATATTTATGAGTATAGCATACTTTATAATATATGCCTTGATAAAAACCAGATGCTTTTAATATCAATATGCTTTTTATACATTCCAGGCTCTATTATTATTTTTTTATTTTTTTTGTTGGGGTGTATCAAATATTGTTTCTTTAATAAATCTATATATAAGAGACTATGCACACTTACAATCAATATTATTACAAGTTTTTATTTTTATGTAACTCCTGTAATATATTTACCTGAAGTAATGGATAAAAGAGGGTTTGCTGAATTTATAAATTTAATCCTCTGTACTATATGACAGATATAGTTAGACAATCTATGCTAGGTTCAATGGAAATTAAAGTGTTTATGTGGGTAATTGCAAGTGTAATAGCATTATTTGTATTTTTGATAAGTGTTTATTTTTACAAGAAAAAATTGGAAGAAATATAGTGTATAGATTTTAGGAGTGATTATGAGTCATATTATATTAAAAGATGTCTGTCTTAATTACAAAGTAAAAAAAGATATAAAATTTAGAGACCTTATATTGGGAAATAGAGCAGAAAGTAATTTTTCGAAAATGAGTGGAGATGGAATTATAAGGGCATTAAATGAAATAAATTTAGAACTTCGTGATGGGGATAGATTAGCTATTATATACCCAAATGGAGCAGGGAAAAAGTTCTTTTGCTAAAAAGTAATGTCTGAAATTTATCCAATTAGTAAAGGAAAAATAGATGTATCAGGAAATATAGCAACAATGTTTGAAATGGCAACTGGATTTGACATGGATGCTTCTGGTTGGGAAAAATATAAGACTAAGAGGAATAATGCTAGGTTTAAAAGCCTCAAGAAATTGAAAGTAAGGTTCAAGAAATAGCAGAATTTTTCTGAATTAGGTGATTATTTAGATATACCTGTAAAGTATTATTCTTCAGGAATGTTTGTAAGATTATCTTTTTTTCTGTATCAACTCTATAAATCCTGATATACTATTACTAGATGAAGTACTTGCTGCAGGAGATGCTAAATTTGTAGATAAAAGCAAATAAAAAGAGTTAATGAAATGATGAAATCGGCTAAAATTTTTAGTATTAGTAACTCATTCTATGGAAAGTGCAGTTAAATTCTGCAATAAGGCAATATTACTAAAAAAAGGGTGAAATTTTAAAAATGGAGCCCCTCAAGAAGTTGTAGACTATTATTTAAGTATGAATTAAAAAGGGGAAAAGAAAAAAATGGATGTAAGAGTAAAGGACATTATTAAAGATAATTCTATTTGGTTACCTTCTCAAGATTATAATGAGAAAAATTATCTATATTAATGCCAACTTTTGGAAGAGGGAAAAATGGTTTTTTTAAAAGGGCTGTAACATCATACATAGAACAAACTTTTAAAGATACAGAACTCATAATAGTCGATGATGCAAATGTTGATGGAACTTGAGCAAATAGATGAATTTATGAAGCAAGATAAAAGAATATCATGCATTCGTCATAAACAAAATATAGGATTACCAGCAATATCTATATATGAAGCAATAAAAAAAGCAAGAGGAGAATATATTGGTTTTTTTATTTGATGACTGTGTTTTATATCCAAGTGCTTATGAAAGAACTTTAAGAAGAATGGAAGAAGAAGGAGCACAAGCATCTTATGGAAGAGTTTCGGTTTATACAGATGAAGATGATATGTCTAAAAAGTAAAGAAGTTTATTGTAGAGAAGAATATTTAGATAATTTGGAAATTACAAATTCAATTGGAAATATATCTATCATATTTAAGAAAGATATTCTTGAAACAGTGGGATATTTTTGATCCACATGTTTGCCTAACAAGACTTACTGATTGGGATTTTTATTACTAGAGTAAAAAAAGAAAGTTTCATTTGATTGAAACAGGTATATTATTTGCAAAAAGAATATGGAGTAACACAAAAAAACTCTCTAGGAAATTCATATTTAGTAAATTTATTAGCAGTAGATGAATATCTAAAAATTCCTAATAGAGAAAAATTACTCCTGAATGATTATGAAGAAATAAATATATTTTTCTGAGGAAGAAAAACTCTAGCTATAATTTTTTTCTTCAGAAATAAAAATATTAGATTTTTTTCAAAAAATAAATATTGGTTATCAGAATTTCAGAATAAACATAAAGAAATCAATTTTTTGATGATAATATAGCTGTACTATGTAGTGAAATCTATTAGTTCATCAAGTACCTTAATTTTTAGTAAAAATTGTAGTGACACTGCTCAAAAATCTATTTAGTTATGTAAATATGGATAAAAATATAGCAAGATCAAGGGCTGTTATCTTGGTTAGAGAAACTAATATGAATAGTTTTTATTAAAAATTGGAGTATGCAAGAATCCTCAACATATCTTCTATGGGATGATGATTTTTATTACTAAAAAAAGAAAAAAATATTGAGTTTACCTTTAACTGAAAAATGATTTTAAAAAAAGTAGCCCAAAAAAATTAAATGGTTTAATATTTACATCAAAAAAATTTCTATGAAAATTATAAAGCAAAAAGCTTATAATCCAAATAATTATCTTGTTGAGCCTATATATGCTGATAAATTGGAGAAAAATTTCTCTGATTGAAAAATAATAAACTTAATATTGCTTTTTACAGGAGGACTTTTGGAGAATAAAAACTTTATAAATACATTAATAGATATTTTTAAATAATATAGGGAAAGATAAAGATGTAACTTTATATTTATTAAGAGATAAAGGGCTACAAGATATTTTTAATGAAGCCAAAATAAATTTTTTTCTGTTAAATGGTATGATATTACTTCATCTTATGATCAACTAATTAATAAATTAAGTAATAAAAATATTCATATAGTAATTCATCCTGCACAAGAGATTGGGAATAATGTAAATAAAACTAAAAATGCATTGATTACAGCTTCATTATTAGGAGCTGCACTAATTACAACAGATGGAGCACCATATAATGTTAAAGATTCAGTAGAAGATTGCATGCCTTATCTATTAGCTTCTAATGAAGAAAAATATTGGGTGGATGCTATAAAGAAAATGTTAGATGATAAAAGCAAGAATAGAGATGGTAAAAAGCAAGAGATTATTGTAAAAAAAGGTATTCTGCTAGATGTTTAGATAATCTTATTAAAGATATGTTTGAAAAAAACACTTAAAGTAGATATTAATCTTTATTCTGAGAGACTAGAGAAATTAGCTTTTTTGTAGGTAAAATGACAGAAAGTCAATACTTTAATAAAAATGATGATAGATGGTTTTGGTGAAGATATTATTGCGACTCCCAAAATAGATAAAGTTTTAAGAACATTTTTTTATTGCAGATAAGAGTAAATTTTCAACAGTCTCAATAATTTTTTGGTACACATGAAAAGCGTTCTCAAGGAACTTGCAAAAATTGAAATTTTTAATGAAAAAAATACAAAAATACATAATGAAATAATATCACTAGAAGAAATTATTGATAATAAATTTTTTTAGAATTAGCTTACAAGATGTTGAAAATGCAATGGGAAAGAAATTTTATATTTCCTTTGAATTCAATTATATAAATACCCAAAATAAAGTATCTATATATGAAAGAAATTATAAATACTCAAATAATAGAATAATTCGTAATCTTATTAAACCTTTCAGAAGAAGTGAAATATATGTTTCTTTTATCTTAAATGATAATCAGGATACTTTATAGAGAGTTTAGATATTTATAAATAGATTTAGAAAAAGGAGAAAAAAATGTTTCATAAATTTGAAGGAAAATATGATAAAAATAATATTAGAACCTTTAAAAAAAGAAAATATAGAAGATTTAAGATTATTAAGAAATAAAAAAAGAAAACAGAGAGTGTTTTATATATCAAAAAAAGAAATAAGCAAAGAAGAACAAGAAAAATGGTTTGATAAATATTTAGAAAAAGAAACTGATATAATGTTCGTTGTATCTTTTAAAAGAAGATAAGAGACCTATAGGATATGTAGCACTTTATGATATTAATGATGAGAAAAAAACTTGTGAATTTGGAAGAATAATAGTTGATAAAAACAAAAGTTTTAGAAAAAGGAATAGGAACGCAGATAACTAAGTGTTGTTGTGATATAGGATTTGAAAAATTAGGGATGAATATGATATATCTAGAAGTTTTTTTCAGATAATATTCCAGCATTAAAAAACGTATCTAAAAGTAGGATTTATTGAAAGAAAAAGGTATATAAAAAATGATAGAGAAATAATATACATGGAGTATTTCAAATAATTTATAAAAATTTTAAAAATAATTAAAAAAACTAGAAGGGAGGAAATAATTGTGACAATACAAGTATTAAAAACCAAAAATATCATGTAGAGGAATGTTTGGAAGAAATCAGAGAATGTTTAGAAAAAAAGGTTGGACAGGGTTAGGATTTAAAAACTGTAGAATTTGAAGAAAAGTGGAAAGAATATACTGGACATAAATATGCTCATTTTTCTAAATTCTGCAACAGTAGGATTACACCTTGCTGTAGAAATATTAAAGAAAGAAAATGGATGGAGAGATGGAGATGAAATTATTACAACTCCTATAACATTTGTTTCAACAAATCATGCAATATTATATGAACATTTAGTTCTAGATTTGCTGATGTTGATGAATATCTTTGTTTAGATCCTGAAGATGTAAAAAGAAAAAAATAAATGATAAAACAAGAGCAGTAGTTTTTGTAGGTTATGGTGGAAGAGTAGGAAGATTAAAAGAAATAATCCAAATATGTAAAAGAAAAATAACTTAAAATTAATATTAGATGCTGCACATATGGCAGGAACAAGAGTAGATGGAGTTGTACCAGGAACATGGGAAGGTGTAGATGTAACAGTTTACTCTTATCAAGCTGTAAAAAAATCTACCCTACAGCAGACAGTGGAATGATATGTTTTGTTGATGGGAAATATGATGAAATTTGTAGAAAAATTAACATGGTTAGGAATAAATAAAGACACTTATGCAAGAAGTGGAGAAAAAAGGAACATATAAATGGAAATATGAAGTTGAGTACTTAGGTTATAAAGATCACGGAAACTCAATTATGGCTGCAATAGGATTAGTTGAATTAAAAATATCTTGATGAAGGAAATGCTACAGAAGAGAATTAGTAAAATACTATAATGAATTATTAGAAGGAAATAAAAAAATATTAAAATAGTAAGAGCTCCACATGAAGATGAATGTTCATTCCATATATATGAAATAGAAGTTGATGATAGAGAAGGATTATTAGAATTCTTACAAAAGAATGATATTTATCCAGGAGTACACTATAGAGATAATACAGAATATAAAAATGTATTCTTATGACTATGGAAAATGTCCTAATGCACATAGAGTATCTCAAAAGAATTATTACACTACCATTACACTTAGAATTAACAAAAGAAGATGTTAAGAAAATTGCTGAAAAGGTATTAGAATTTGTTGGATAATTTTATAATAAACTAAAAGAAAAATATATATTAATATGTATTTTTCTTTTTAGTATTTTTATGAGTTATTTGCTTCCTTATAGTGGTGATGAGTATGTGTATAGTTTTGTATATATCCAAAGATAGTAAGAGCAGAAAAATTTTATTAATAAAATTGAAAAATATTTCAGATGTTTTTAAATCAACATTCTCAATTTATTTGAATTGAGCGGTAGAGTTTTACCAAATTTTTCAAACACTATTTCTTTTTATAGGAAAGTTAGGTTTTTTCTTTAGTTAATTCAATTATTTTTATAAAAAAATTTTAGAGATTTCAAAAAGATTTAATATTGAGATATGAAAAGAAAAATAAATTTTTAAGAACAGCGACTATATATTTTTATTTTCTTTAATTTGGTTTTTAATTCCTGTATTTTTTTCAAAAATTATATCAGTTTAGTTTCAAGTATCAATTATTCATGGATGTTATTAGTGTTAATTTTTATTTATGTAGAATAGAAAAATATAACACCCAAAAAACAAATATTTTTTTAGTTTTGTAATAGGATTAACTAATGAAAGTGTCGTAATTTTTTTATTAATTTACTTTTTATTATACAGATTGATAGTAAAGAAAAATAAAACAATAAATATCTCAAGTTTGATATTTTTTTATGGATAGGAAGTGCAATACAAATTTTTTTCTCCTGGGAACTTTAGTAGAAAATTTCATCCAGATACAATACAAAGTACATTTTCATTAATTGAAAAAAATAAAAATTATCAGTTGAACAAACTATACTGATAATTAAAGTTTTATGTTTTTTTAATCCTACTTTCTTTTTATTTAAAAAATGTCAAAAATCAAAAAATTTTTATTCCCCAAAAGAATTAATAATTATTTCTTGTCTGACATTATTAATAATGCTAGTGATAATGCCAAGAAGTGAACCTAGAGCATATTTAATTCCATTTTTATTTTTAATATTATCAATTTTTATACTTTTTAAAACTATTATTCTTTGAGAATAATTACTTATTTATAGTAAAAAGGAATTTTTCTTGTTTGTTTATTTCTATCTTTATCTAAAAGTTTTTACCTTATCTAGATATTGCCAAAAATTTAGATAAAGAAAGAAGAGACATGGTAGAAATGTATAAAAAAATAGAAATTTTAAAGAAGCACTTTTTATGATAATACAGATGAATTAAATAAAGCTAATATTTCTTACAGAACTTTTTGAAATGTTAACTTTGAATCCCTATTCTTTCACAAATACAATATTTGCAAGTTATTGTAATTTTAATAAAGTGTACAGTGCTCCAAAAGGGACTAAACTTTTAATAATTGAAATGAAAAAAATAATAGATTTTAATGATATTACTGTACTTTTTGATGGAGAAAGCAATAATTTAATAAAAAAGCCAAAAAGATAAAGAAATTTTTTTATAATTCTTCCTGAAAATATAAAAAGAAATTGAAATTGAAGGAAAAAGGTTTTAAAATTGAAAAAAATAAGAATTTTAGAATTTTATAATGGAGAAACTTTAAATATAAAAAGGTAATATAACAAAGATAAATTTGAAGGAAATAAAAAAATGAAAAATAGATTTTTATTTAGTAGCTTTTAGCAATTATTTTTTTCTTTATTTTTAACAAAACAAGTTAATCAATTTGTAAATTTTGTGATACCAAGTACAAAAAAATAAATTTAAAAAAATATTGGATACTAATAAACAAGGAATGGTATTGTTAGAAACAGATGAAAAAGTAAAAATTTTCAGATATAAAAATAGATGATGATATTGAACTTATACCAAAAAGGAAAAATATAACTATACTTCAAAATGCTTTTATGGATAAAAATAATAATAAAGAAGTAGAATTAGAAATAAAAAAACTTCCTAATTTAAAATTATCTTTTTATAATATAGCTGCACAAAAAAATAGAAATTACTTCAGGAAAAATATGTTCAAATAATAGACTTAGAAAAAATTCTCAAGGAGATACAGTAGATTATTTTCCATTTGCTAATAGTAAGTTATTTTTTTAATTTATACAGTAGGAATTTATATCTTGTTATCAATTTTGATATATATAGGGATTATGATTATTTTTGTATAACAAGTAAAAAGAATAGATTTTTTTAAATAGTTATAGTCCGTTAAAAATGTTTTTTTATAATATATATATTAATTTCATTATATGTAGGTTACAATTTTTTTATCTGATACATTACCTAAAACTCTTTATATCAATGGAAATTTTTTTGAGATCAAGGATATTACTGGGGATTAGGGAATCACTTATTTAAAGGACAATATAATAAAATATTAAAAGAAAGTTATACATTTAGAGGGTATATAACATTTATAGTTCCAGCAATTACACAAATGTTAGGACACTATCTGAATATAAATTCACATTGGATTTTTACAATGATAAATAATTTTTATAGCAATTTTATTAGCTTATATAGTACCAGAAATTTATAATGAAATATCAGAAAAAGCTAAAAAAATTATCATATATTAACTTTATTTCTTATATTTTCCTTCTTTTGAAGGGAGTATATTACTCTGTATTATTTGATATATTTGGAGTGACTTTTTTTACTTTGATGGTATTAAAAATATTAAAACTAAAAACAAAAAAAGATGTCTTTTTAGCTGGAATATTTGGAGGAATTGCAGCTTTTATGTAGAGGAAATTATGTATGGACAATTGTAATATTATTTTTTTAGTAAAAAATACTATATGATTTAATTAAAAACAAAAAGATTTCTTTGATAAGTATCTTTTTATTTTGGTTAGGAGTAATTTTTAATATGTTTACCTCAGGTTAAGATTAACTATGATTTAGGACATATAGGATTATTTCCTTTTTGATAGAGTAGGAAGTTATGTTCCTAATGAAAAACTTGTAGTTTATTTAATAAATGAATCAATGAGAAATTTTTCTTAACATATCCAATGGGACTGGGAGATAGAACTTCTCAACAAATATTGATAAATTTTTTTCTCAGGGGGCAAGATTAAATATGAATCAGATACTTTCTGCTTTTTATTTATTCTCCTATAGAGACTATAATAGTGATAGTAAAAATAATTTTAGCCTTAGATACAAGAACAAATGAATCGTATCCTAGAGAATTATGGAATTTAACGTTTTTCTCTTTTAGTTAATTATTTTATAATAGCAACTTCTTTATTTTTTTCTAAAAAGACAAAGTATTTACAAAAAAAGAGAAAGTATTAGGAATTTTATTGTTTATTTCTGCAATATTACCACAAAACAATAATGACAGTTGAATGGAGATATTATATTGTGCTATATTTAATGGTTTATTATATATTTGTTTTCAAATTTGTATCGTTGGTAGAACAAAAGGAAAAATTTAGTGAATTGAAAAAAGAAGGTTATTTTTAAATTTGTGCCGTTTATGATAGTAATGTTTTTGTGATATCATCATATTATTTACATTAAAACGAATAGAGAGAGAAAGATGAAAAATGATAATGAATTAGTAAAATTTTTTTAATAGTAGGAGTTTTAAATACTATAATAGGTGCTTCAATCATGTTTGTTGCTTATAATTTTTTTGGGGTTGAATTATTGGATTTCAACCTCATTGAATTATATTGTAGCAGGAACATTTAGTTTTTTTGCTAATAAAAAAATTTACTTTTTAAAAAGTGAAGGAAAAAAATTTTCAAAAAGATAATTTTGTTTATAATAACATTGATATTTTTGCTATTTTATAGCTTTTTATTTATCAAAAAATAATGATTTTTATAAATATTAATAACATAAAAATTAAAAAGAGAATGTATCTATGGTTCTAGGAATGATAATTTACACTGCATTAAATTTTATTTTACAGAAGAAAGTTGTGTTTAGAAAAGAGGGGAATAATGAATCTAGAAATAACAATTCCCAGTTCTTAATGAAGAAGAAACAATAAAAGAGAAGATTAAAGAGATGATAGACTACACACAAAAAATATTTTGAATAAAAAAATATTTCCTTTATAATAGCAGATAATGGTTCAACGGATAGAACTGAGCAATATAGTATGGAGTTAATAAAGGAATATAGTAATTTAAGATACATAAAATTACCTGAAAAAGGTGTAGGGCTTGCTCTTAGAACTTCGTGGACTGAATCAAAAAGCAGATTATGTAGGTTATATGGATTTGGATATTGCCACCGATTTAAGAGCTCTAATAACAGTAGTTGATGAGTTAGAAAAAGGAACTAAAAATTATAAATGGTTCAAGACTTTTAAAAAGAATCAGAAGTTATCAATAGAACTTTATTGAGAGAAATAACTTCTAGAGGTTTCAATTTCTTTTGAAATTAATTTTAAAAATAAAAATTTACAGATGGAATGTGTGGATTTAAATTTTTTGATAGAAAAGTAGCTCAGGAACTTATTAATACAGGAATAGATACTAAGGGATGGTTTTTCTACAGAAATGTTAGTAAAAAGCAGAGTGGAAAAAAATATTGAAATAAAAAGAAATACCTGTTAAGTGGACAGATGACAGAAAAATCAAAAGTAAAAATATTGTCTTTAAGTTCAAAATTACTTAAAGAGCATCTTTAAATTAAAAAGAAAAAAAGGAATTTTTAAAATAATATGAATATAGCACTTATAGGATATGGATATTGGGGAAAGATAGTTTCTAATTATAAAAAAATCATGAGTATTTTTAAACTAAAAAATATATGATACTCAAAAAGAGATGAAGAAATATTTACAGATGATATTAATGAAATAATGAAGAATGACAATATTAAAGCAATATATATCGCTTCACCTGTTTCAACTCACTTTAATCTAATAAAGATGGGAATAGAAAATGGAAAATATATCTTCTGTGAAAAAGTGTTGTTAATGATAAAGAAGAGTTGGAATATATAAAGAAAAAAATTATATTAACAAAAATAATAGAAACAAATTATATTTATACAGATTCAAATTCTATTAATTACATAAGAAGCATTATTGGTGAAATTGGAGAAATTAAATATATTGAAGGAGAACTAAAGCAATTTGGGGAACTTCTATACAGACTCAGATGTTTATTCTACAATAGGTTGTCATTTATTATCAAGTATAATGTATATGTTTAATACAAATGATATACAAGTCTCTTTTGATAATATAATTACTAATAATAGAATGGCACTAAAAGGTAGTATAAAAAGGTACATTGAATAAAAAAATTCCATTTTTTTATTTAATGTTGATTTATTACATAATGAGAAAACAAGAAATATAATTTTTATATGGAACAGATGGCATATTGTATTTTTAATCCTATTAATGAAAAACTATACAATAAAACTGATAAAATTAGACTCAATAAATAATGAAATTATTGAAGAAAAAAAGTTTTATTTTAATGAAAAAGATAATATTAATTTATCACTTAAGAGATTTGAAGAAGTTTTTGGAGAAGAAAAAGAAAACCTAATATAGACATGTCTATTAAAAATTTCAGAATTATTAATCAATAGATAAATGTGAGGAAATGAGATATGATGGAGAAATATGATAAAAATAATAATAGGAGCAGGAATATATGGAATGTATGCTGCTAAAAAAATATTAGAAAAACCTGATACAAAAGTTTTAATAATCGAAGTTGAAAAAGAACCTTTTAACAGAGGTTCATATATTAATCAGGCACGTTTACATAATGGTTATCATTATCCAAGAAGTTATTCTACAGCTTCAAAAATCAGCAAAAATATTTTGAAAGATTTTATAATGATTTTAAAAAGGGATAAAACGATTCTTTTTACAAAAAATATGCTGTAGCTTCTGATTATAGTTGGACAAATGGAGAACAATTTCAAAAAAATTTTTGTGATAATTTAAATATAAAATGTGATGAGATTCCAAAGGGAAAGTATTTTAATAAAAAATACAATAGATAAGGCATTTTTAACAAAAAGAATATTCATTTGATGCTAAAATAATAGGTGAAATGTTATATGAAGATTTAAAAAGAAAAAGGTTGCAATTTTAAATTTGAGACAAAAAAATAATAGAAATAAAAAAGGGGATAAAGAATATATTTTTAAAACAAAAAAATTCTGAAGAATATAGAGCTCCTTTTTGTCTTGAATGCGACATATGCTGGAATTAATAAAATTCATAATTTCTTAGGTTTTGAATATTTACCTATTAAATATGAGTTATGTGAAGTTATATTATGTGAAGTTTCTGATAATATAAAAAAATGTTGGATTGACTGTAATGGATGGCCTTTCTTTTCATTAATGCCTTTTTGATTAACAGGTTATCATTCTATAACAACTGTTTCAAGAACTCCTCATTTTACAAGTTATAATGAGCTTCCACCTTATGATTGTAGTGGAGATGAAGAGTATAAAAATAATGAGGAACATAAAAAAAGGCTTGTATACACTGTAATATTTTTTTCCAAAAACAGCATTTCCTGAGATGGTTCAGATAGCAAAAAAATTTTTTTAAACGAAGATATAGATATAAAATATGTTAAATCACTATTTACGATAAAGCCTATATTGGTAGCTTCAGAAATAGATGATTCATACTAACAGTTATAAAAACAGTATTCACAGAATCCTGATTTTTATACAGTTTTTTTCAGGAAAAATAAATACAATGTATGACTTAGATGAAATATTATAAATTGGAGAGGAAAATGATAAAAAAATTTAGAGCAAAAATTATATTTCTGTTATAATTGTAGTAAATGATGAGAAAAAAAGATATTATAGAAAAAAATAAATAAAATAAATGATGTTTTTAAAAAATAGTTTTTAAGAATAGTGAAATATTGATAGTTGATAATACTTCTAAAAAAATAAATTTTGGAAGTTTAAAAAGAATCAAAAATAAATCATACTATAATAAAGCTTCCTATAAAACATAGTAATCAATCAGCTTTTAAATGCTGGAGTGGCGATGGCAATAGGAGATTATATAGTTGAAATAGAAGATATTTCTTTTGATATAGATTACAATCAAATAGTAGATTTATATAAAAAGTCAAGAAGGAAATGATTTTGTATTCTTGACACCTAAGCAATCAAAATGGAGTTCTAAAATATTTTATAAAAATCTTAAATAGATCTTTTAAAAATATGTTTGAAGCTGATATTAGTTCATCAGTAATGACTCTATCTTCTAGAAGAGGTCAAAAATAAGATAGCAGAAGTTGGAAGAAGAATAATAAATAGAAATGTTGCCTATGTTCTTTCAGGTTTAAAAATGTTCTTCTATAATTACTGATATTAAATATAAGAATAAAAAGAAGTTTTTCAAGTAATTTAATGCTTATGTTTGATACTCTAATTTATTATACAGATGTAGTAATGTTGTTTTCACAACAACTATCATTTATTTTCTTTATTCTTTTTGGCTTGGGGGCAGTATATAGTGTAGTTCAAAAAAATTATTTTTTTGATATTGTTAAAGGATGGGCATCTATTTTTACCTTACAAGTTTAGGATTTTTTTGGAATATTTTTTTATATTAAGTATAATGATAAGATATTTACATCATATTTTAAGAAATTCTTTGAATTCCAAAAGATTATATTTTTTTGGGTCTATTGAAAAAAATAATTAAATAATATTTATATTACATAAAAAAATTATAATCAATAAAAAACATTATGCAAGGAGGAGAATAATGATTCTTCTAATAGGTTCTAATGGACAACTGGGACAGGAATTTAAAAAGTTGTTCAATAATAACAATATAAAAATATTTAGCTGTAGATCATAAAGAATTAGACATATCAAATGAAAATGAAATAAAAAAATTTTTTGAATTAAATAATAAGTTTGATATAGTCATTAATTGTGCAGCATATAATGAAGTTGATAAAGGTGAAGAAGAAAGTGCAATGGCAATTAAAGTAAATACATATGGGGCGTTAGAATTAGCTAAATGTGCAAAAGAAATAAATGCTATTTATGTTACATATTCTACAGATTTTTGTATTTGATGGAAAAACAGAGCCTTATACTGAAGAAGATATTCCAAACCCCTTTATCTGAATATGGAAAAATCAAAAGCAAATGGAGAAAAGCTTGTCCTAGAAAAATTATGAGAAATCCTATGTAATAAGAACATCTTGGTTATTTGGTATAGGTGGAAATAACTTTAATAAACAAGTAATAAATTGGAGTAAGACTAAAGATATATTAAAAATAGCAGATGATTTAGTTTCAGTTCCTACTTATGCAAAAGGATTTAGCATATTTTTTTCATGGAAATTAATTCAAACAGGAAGGTTTGGATTGTATCATATAACAAATTCTGGAGTAACAAGTAAGTATGAGCAAGCAAAAATATATTTTTAGAAAAAAATAAAATGGAAGGGTAAAATAGAAAGAGCAAAAAGCAAATGACTTTAAATCCCCTGCAGAAAGACTAAAATATTCAAAGCTTTCTTCTGAAAAAGTAGAAAACTTACTTGGAGAAAAAAATTCTAACTGGGAAAAATGGTTTTAGATAGATTTTTGAAAGAGATGGAATTTGATGTAGAGTAATAAATAAAAAATACTTGATAGATTTATTATTTTTAGGTATATTATTATAAGAATATAAAAAAATTTAAAGTTATAAAAAGTAATAAAATGAGGAGAAGGTGAATTTTATGAAAAACGTATTTAGTTACAGGGCTGCTGGATTCATAGGAGCAAATTTTTAAAATATATCTTAAAAGAAATATGAAGATATAAAAAGTAATTGTAGTAGATCTCTAACTTATGCTGGGAATTTGGGAACAATAAAAAGAAGAATTAAAAAGACAGCAGAGTTAAGTTTGAAAAAGGTAGATATTAGAGATAGAAAAGAAATAGAAAGAATATTTACAGAAAAATAAAGTAGATTATGTTGTTAACTTTGCAGCAGAATCCCATGTGGATAGATCTATAGAAAATCCACAAATATTCTTAGAAACTAATATATTAGGAACTCAAAATCTATTAGATAATGTTAAAAAAAGCTTGGACAGTATCAAAAGATGAAAATGGATATCCAGTATATAGAGAAGGTGTAAAAATATCTTCAAGTTTCTACAGATGAAGTATATGGAAGTTTATCAAAAGATTATGATGAAGCAATAGAACTTGTAATAGATGATGAAGCTGTTAAGAAAGTTGTTAAAAATAGAAAAAAATCTTAAAACTTATGGAAATAAATTCTTTACAGAAAATAGTCCAGCAGATCCAAGAAGTCCTTATTCAGCTTCAAAAAACAGGAGCAGACCACATTGTTGTAGCTTATGGTGAAACATATAAGTTACCAATAAATATAACAAGATGTTCTAATAACTATAATCTTTATCATTTTCCTGAAAAAAATTAATACCTTTTAATGATAAAAAAATATTTTTAGAAGGTAAAAACTTCCAGTATATGGAAAGGGAGATAATGTAAGAGATTGGCTGTATGTTGAAGACCATTGTAAAGGAATAGACTTAGTTTTAAGAGAAGCAAAAAGTTGGAGAAATATATAATATAGGTGGATTCAACGAAGAAAAAAATATAAATATAGTTAAATTAGTAATAGATATACTAAAAGAAGAAATTACTAATAATGATGAATACAAAAAAAGTTTTAAAAACTGACCTATCAAATATTAGCTATGACTTAATAACTTATGTACAAGATAGATTAGGACACGATATGAGATACGCAATAGATCCATCTAAGATAGCAAAAGATTTAGGATGGTATCCAGAAACAGACTTCGAAAACAGGAATAAGAAAAACTGTTAAATGGTATTTAGAAAAATCAAGAATGGGTTAATGAAGTAGCTTCAGGAGATTATCAAAAATACTATGAAGAGATGTATGGAAATAGATAAATACAAGTTTATAATGGGAGTTAGTTATGCATTATGATTTAACCATCAGTATAGTAACATATAATACCAATAAGGAAGAATTGTTAAAAATATTACATTGTTTAGAGAAAAATAAAGGTAAATAAAAAGAATATTTATTTCAGACAATTCAGAAAGACAGGACATAAAAAAAGTAATAGAAGAATTAAATAGTAATCAAATTGAATATATTTTTAATAATTCTAATAAAGGATTTGGAGCAGGTCATAATGTTATAATAAATAAATTATTAAATAAAGAATTAAATTCAAAATATCATTTAGTAATGAATTCAGATGTTTATTTTTGAAGAAGATGTAGTAGAAAAGCTTCTGGATTATATGTCTAATCATGAAAAAAATTGGACAAATATATCCTAGAATTACTGGAAAAGATGGAACTTTAACATATTCATGTAAGTTATTTCCTACCCTTTAAATTTAATTATGAGAAGGTTTATTCCCTGTTAAAAAATAGTAGAGAAAATGGACTATGATTATGAGATGAGATGGTATAATTATAAAGATATAGTAGAAGGAGCTCTCTTATCAGGTTGCTTCATGTTTTTAAGAACAGAAGTTTTTTTGAGAAAGTTGGAAAAATTTGATGAAAAGTATTTTTATGTATTTAGAAGATTATGATTTCGTAGGAGAATAGGAGAGAAATATGAAGTTATCTATTATCCTAAAGTTGAGATAATGCATGAACATGCTAAATCTTCATATAAATCAAGAAAAATGCTTTTTAATTCATATAAAAATCAGCCTTAACATATTTTAATAAAATGGGGTTGGATTTTTGATAAGAAGAGATCTGAAGCAAATAAAAAAAGTTAAAAAATTATATAAATAACTAGGAGAAAAATATGAATAATTTTGAAGTAATAAAAACACCTATAAAAAGACTTAGTAATCATTCAACCAAAAAGTTTTTGGTGATGAAAGAGGATTTTTTTCTAGAAACATATAATAAAAAAATCTTTTGAAGAACATGGATTAACAATGGAATTTGTTCAAGATAATCACTCTAAATCAAAAAGGGTGTCTTAAGAGGACTACACTTTCAAACAAAAATTTACTCAAGGTAAGTTAGTAAGAGCAGTAAAGGGAAGTGTTTATGATGTTGCTGTAGACTTAAGAAAAAGTAGTGAAACATATGGACAATGGTATGGAGTTTTTACTAACAGAACAAAATAAGACAATGTTCTATATTCCTGAAGGTTTTTGCACATGGATTCTAGCTTTTAGAAGATGATACAGAATTTATGTATAAATGTACAGATTTATATAGTCCTGAATATGATAGTGGATTATTATGGAATGATGAAACAATAAATATAGATTGGAGATTAGAAGAATTTGGAATAAAAAGAAGAAGAATTAACAATCTCTGATAAAGATCAAAAAAACAAGCAAAATTTGATAGAAGTAAAAAGTATTTTTGAATAATTAAAGTGGTTATTAGTTAATGCAATAAAAGAGAATTTTTGAGAATTAGAGAGACTGTGAACTTTTTTTCTGTAAATTCTATTCTTCTATGATTAGAATTATTTAATTGAATTTTTAACATATTAATATAATTTTTTTAATATGTCAAGATAAAGGTATTCAAAAATGAGTACCTTTTTTTCTTTTAAGCTTCAAATCTTCCTTCATACATATTTATTTTTATTATTTTTGATCAATCTCAGAAATATCTTTCTGTCTCTTTTTCACTATTTGAGGTTCAAAAAGTAGAATTTCTATCTTGAGGAACTTCAACTTGAAACTCACCATAAGTAGAACGTACCTTTTTTTCTTTTTCACACCATTACGATAATTAGTACCATCAGAATGTTGATACTTTTTCATATCCAATATGTTCATCCATCTCAGCTTCCATCATAGATTTAATAGTTCCACCAAGAAGATCTTTAAGAGCTTTTTGAATATCTTCAGCAGTTTTAATATCATATTCTTCAATTAAAGTAGCAATAATATCTTCTGTTAATGGTTTTACTTTATAAACTTCTTTTTCTTTTCATAAAAATAGCCTCCCTACGATATTTTTATATTCTATCATAGAAGACTATTCTTTTAAATATTTACAAGGTTTTTTTCTATACTCTCCTATTTAGATTTGAATTTATTCTCCATATTTCTTTTTGAGTCTATTTAATTCATCTATTCCTTTTTGAAGTTATAGTTGAACTGACTCCAAAATATTATAAAATTCTTTAATATTTGAAATTTCAACTATTGGATAAGATGAAATTATTGTCCATTTATTGATGTATTCTTCATTCATAAGATCGTACAAAAACTACCCATTTATTATTTTGTAGCATTATTGAGGTATCCCAAAAATCTTCTTTTATAATATTCTGTAATTTAACTATATTTCCAATTGAAACTAATTCAAGAACTTCTTTTTGAATAATTTCTTTTTCTTCAGAAAGAAAAAAATAGGTGTAATTTCTTTTTTTAATCCTGAATTTTTTTCTTTTTCTTAATTCTTCAGCTTCTATTTTTAGTCTTGTTTTTCAATTCTTCAATACTATTCATAAATCCTTCTTCCTCCTTATATTGAAACTTCTTCTTTTAAAAAATTTAGTCAATTCATCGGAAGTTTTAGTTCTATAATCTTTAGTAAACGCCTCTAATTTTTAAGTTGTTCTTTATTTAAAAAAATAAATAGAAAGCACTTTTATAATTTAATAAAACTTCATCATTTAATTCTAAAAAAATTTTTATCTTCGATAGAAAAAAATCTGGATTTCTTAGTATAAAAATTTTTCTCTTCTTATAAAAGATTCAGTGAATTTACTTAAATAAATATTAGAATTACCTCTGTATTTATTTACAAGTGTAGATAAATATGTTGTAAAAAAATGCAGTTAAAAAAAGCAATACCAGAATCAAATATAAGATGTCCTAGATTTTCTTTAAGATTCTACACCAATACTTATTAATGCAAGTGTTATAAAAAAACAATAAAAAAATGCTATTAAATATGGTTCAAGAATTTTACAAAATTTATTAAATTTCATATTAAAAAAACCTCCTTAAATATTATTTATCCCAATCTTCAACTTTTTTTCATTAAAAAGAAAGTTCTGAAATAGAACTCCATCCTGCCCTTTTCAGACGTTAAATGACTGTAAGTTATGGTGTAACCATCAGTTTTATAAACTTGAACACCTCTACGAATAAAAAGCATTAACAACTGCTTTTCTTGGATAATCAGATTCATAAGCGACAGAAGCATAAGCAACTTTTTTTAGTTTAATTCCTTCACTTACAATATTTCCAACCATTTTATTCATTATAGAAGGACTTAAATTATGTCTACTTCCATGATGAGGAATTTGATAAAAATTGACTTCTGTTAGAGGAATACCTATTTTATTACCTTTTTTTCTATAGCTTTTTTTCTAGACCTTTTAGACCTACATCACCAGTTAATAAGAATTTATTTTCTTCCATATCTCCTAAAAAGAACAATAGACATTTCATTTTCTTCACTTGTTTCTACATCCTCTTTAAGAGAATCTTTACCCCATAATTCTTTTTATCCAATTTGTAAATTTAGATAATATATTTTTAGTTGATTCAGTATAAATATTACTTTTTGTAATCACTTTCATCTAAATATTTAGTTTTTTTGATTTTTAATAATTCAATAAAAAAATTCTTTAGAAGGAGATAAAAATTTTTAAATTTTTCATTAATTTGTTTATCTTCAAAAACCTTCAATGATTTCTATACCTTTTTCTTGGGCTAACTCTTCAATTTTAGCAACATAAGGATAATCATTTTTTTAAACGTTTTTTTCTAAAAGATTCCTCTGATGTTCTTCCGTCATTAACATTATCCCAAATATTATAAATATACTTCCAGGGAATATTCATGATAATTTTACCTATATTAAATTTTTCAATAACTTCAATAAGACCTGAAGCATGATCCTGATCTGATGAGAACAAATTAAATAATCAATCTTAGGGGAATACTCATCTTTAAAAATAAAAATTCTTCAAGATGCTCAATTAATTTGTTGGCAAGTACTTTAGAGCCACCATCATAAACAACATTTATAAATTTGCCATCTTTTTCATAGCGGAAACATATAGCATCAGCATTTCCTTTATTTTCTTTTGTAGCAATAAAATCAATTTCATATTTCATTTTTATTCCTCCTCATTAAATTGAAAATTGTCAACCCTTTTTTTCTTATATATTCAGTCTGTTTTTTTATAAGAATAAACAAATAGAAAAAGAAAAAATGATATATATAATAATTTTGATATAAAAAGCACAAAAATAAAAAAATTATTTTGTAAAAATTAAATAAAAGTAGATAAATAAAAATTAAATAAGAAAACAATTATAAAAAGATCTATACATATTATTAACTAACACAAATATAGAAATTTTTATTATCTTTTTCTTCTGCTTTTTAAAAAATTTTGAATAATCTGCGAATCTTGTAATTTTTTTAATTTTAAGAAAAAAGGTTCTAAAAAAATAATGAGCCAATTCTACTTATAATTAGACCTATAAAAATAATAGAGAAATAGTTTTTTTCATATATATCTATTTTTATTTGGTATGATGTTATAATTTTGTAAATTAAGAAAAATATGAAAAAAATTATTCCAGGAAAAAAATATTATTGAATAATTCATATGTGCTTAATAGGCTTAATATAGCTTCCATAAATCTATCACCTCATAATATAAAAATAAAAATTTTGTTATCATATAAGAAGAGTATCATATTTTTATAAATGTAAAGTTTTTTTATTTTTGTGTAAAAATTTTACTGTTTTACAAATCTATAAAATTGATTTTTATAATTATTCTTGTTATAATTTAAATATGAAGATAAAAAGATATATTAAAAGAAAACAATATAAAACTTATAGAATTATCAAATATTCTAAATATTTCTAGACCTACTCTTAACTCATATATTGATGAATTTGAAAAAGGAGGGAAAAAAATTACAAATGAAGAGTATAATTCTTTTTAAGAAGATATCAAAAAGAGTTATCTCAGTAGAGAAGAACTATTTGGAGATATAAATGAGTTTAAAGAATTTTTAATGAAGAAAAAAATATGGAGACTTTTTACCAGAAAAATTTAAGATTATTACAAAGTATATATAATAAAAATTTATAAAGATATGAAAGGAAAAAAATGAAGTAGTAGCTATTTACAAATTTCTAGAGAGTGCCATAAATAATTATGGAGAAGATAAGGCATTATGGCTATATAAATTATACTCTATATTTAAATGGCTTGAAAGATATTAAAGAGATGACAACTAATGATAAAATTTTAGTTTCAAATATATTTCCTATTATGAAAAAAATATGAAAAATCAGAATTAAAGATAAATGATGAAGGTTTGAAAGACTTTTATAGTAGAGTTGATGAAATAAAAAAAGTTAGAGAGACAAGATATCAAAGATTTGAAAAAGAATTAAAAGAGAAGCTAATGAAAGAACTTAGTTTAAAAAGATGAGTTAAAGTAAGGAAGATTTAAAAAAAGAATTTTAAATAATTTAGATTTAAAAAATATAGATAAGAGGGCTTATTATGATAGTTTTAAACTTAGAATTAGATAATCTGTTTGGTTTTGAGGATTTTAAAATAAATTTTTTTCATATTTAGATAATACTAAAAAAATTCAAGTATCAAAGATGAATTTTTTTAAAAGGGAGACCTAATTTTAGATATAAAAAAAGTTAATATTCTTCTAGGAGCAAATGCTACTGGGAAGACATCTATTGAAAAAGCAATGATGGCAATTTTTTTAATTTTTTTATAAAAAAAGAAATTTCAAAGGTTACTCAATATATGAGGGATTTAAAAAAGAAATGAGTTTTTTTCTATAGATTTTATTTTAGATGAGAAAAAAATATTTTATACAGGGTAAACTTTTAAATTTAAAAAAAGAGAAGGAAAAAGAAAAAAATAAATTTGGATTTATATAAAGCAGATATTTTAGAAGAAGATTCCTATGAAAGTACCTTAGATAAATTTGAAAAAAAGTAAATTTAGAGAATGAAAACTATATAGAAACCTTAGAAAAACTAGGAAAAAGTCTCTGGATGGTTATTTATATATCCTGAGAAGGATTCTAATGTTTTAGAAAAAAATTAAAAAAAGTTATGGATAAAAAATTTTTAGAAAATATTTTAAAAAACATTGGATCCATCAATAGAAAAAGTAAGAAAGTTAGATGAAGTAGAAAATGCCTATATTTTAACTTTTAAAAAGAAGAAGATTTAATAATCCAAGATAGAGAATTTATAAAAGAAAATAATATCTCTCTAGTGGTACAAAAAGCAGGTTTAGATATAGCATATATAACTAGTGCGATTAAAAAAGAATACTCATGGCTTTTTATTATTGTGACGAAAAAAATTTTTTCATATATTCATAGTGACATAGAAAAAGCTATTTTTAAGTCTAATGATAGATTTTTTTAGAATCAAATACTCAACTGTTTTTACTACTCATAATATGGAAGTATTAAATATGGATCTTCCAATACATTGTTTTTACATTTTTAAAAAAAGAGAAAAAAATAGAAGCGGTATATGCCTCTGAATATATTGATGAGGACAACATTTTTTTGATGGAAGCAATAAAAATGATGTTTTTAATGTAGCACCTTATCTTGATTTAATTTATGAATTAGAGGAGGCTTAATTAAAATGATACTTCATTATTTTGTTGAAGGTGAGAATGAAAGAAAACTAGTAGAAACAATAAAAAAATAAGTACTTATATTCTGGAAAAAAATAAAGATAATAAATACAATTCAAAAATAAAAGTTCCTAACTCTATATTAAGAACACTTGAGAGAGAAACTGTAGTAGTATTAGTTTTTGATACTGATGTAGAAAAAGATTGATGTTTTAGATGAGAATATTAAGCTAATAAAGAATAGTAATAATGTTAAAGATGTTATTTGTATTCCTCAGATTAAAAAAATTTAGAAGATGAATTAATTTATTCAACTAATATAAATAAAATTGTAGATTTATTGGAAAGTAAATCTAAAAAAAGATTTTTAAGAATGATTTTAATAATTGTAAAAAAATTTGATGAGAAAAATTAGAAGAAAAAAATTCAAAAATTTCTAAGCTTTGGTCAAGAAATGCAATAGACATATATAAAAAAATATAAAAATGACTCAGAAGTAATAAAAAAAGAAAGTTTAGAAAGGAAATATGAAAAACATATCTAGTAACAGGAGCAGCAGGCTTCATAGGAGCAAATTTTTAAAAATATATCTTAAAGAAACATGAAGATATAAATGTTATTGTTGTAGATGCATTAACTTATGCTGGGAATCTAGGAACAATAAAAGAAGAATTAAAAGATAGCAGAGTTAAGTTTGAAAAAGTAGATATTAGAGATAGAAAAGAAATAGAAAGAATATTTACAGAAAAATAAAGTAGACTATGTTGTTAACTTTGCAGCAGAATCACATGTAGATAGATTCATTGAAAATCCACAAATATTCCTAGAGACAAATATATTAGGAACTCAAAAATCTACTAGATAATGCTAAGAAAGCTTGGACAGTATCAAAAAGATGAAAAATGGGTATCCTATATATAGAGAAGATGTAAAATTTCTTCAGATTTCTACTGATGAAGTATATGGAAGCTTATCAAAAAGATTACGATGAAGCAATAGAACTTGTAATTGATGATGAAGATGTTAAGAAAGTTGTTAAAAAAATAGAAAAAAATTTAAAGACTTATGGAGAAAAAAATTTGTAACAGAAGAAAGTCCATTAAGTCCTAGAAGTCCTTATTCAGCTTCTAAAGCAGGAGCAGACCATATTGTTATAGCTTATGGAGAAACATACAAGTTACCAATAAATATAACAAGATGTTCTAATAACTATAATCTTACCATTCTCTGAAAAAAATTAATACCTTTAATGATAAAAAAATATTTTAGAAGGGAAAAAGCTCCAGTATATGGAAAGGGAGACAATGTAAGAGACTGGCTATATGTTGAAGATCACTGTAAAGGAATAGACTTAGTTTTAAGAAATGCAAAAGTTGGAGAAGTATATAATATAGGTGGTTTTTAACGAAGAAAAAAATATAAATATAGTTAAATTAGTAATAGATATATTAAAAAGAAGAAATTACTAGTAATGATGAATATAAAAAAAGTTTTAAAAAACAGATATATCAAATAATAGCTATGACTTAATAACTTATGTACAAGATAGATTAGGACATGATATGAGATATGCAATAGATCCATCTAAGATAGCAAAAGATTTAGGATGGTATCCAGAAACAGACTTTGAAACAGGAATAAGAAAGACTGTTAAATGGTATTTAGAAAAATCAAGAATGGGTTAATGAAGTAGCCTCAGGAGATTATTAAAAAAATACTATGAAGAAATGTATGAAAATAAATAGAATAGAGAGAATTTTTTTGAGAGAAATCTTAAAAAGATTCTCTTTTTGTTAAAAAAATATTTTATTTGTTTTGTAAAAATGTGACAAATTAAAAAAATAAATTGATTTATCCTATGATATATAATATAATAAAAAAATAATAATAATGATAATAATGATAATTAAGATAATTAAGATAATTATATAGATGGAGGATGAAAGATGAAAAATATAATTGTGAGATTATTAGAAATAGGGATAATTAATCTAAAAATGTAAAAAAATGGGAAAAATAAATTTTTTTAAACTCCAACATAAAAAGAAAAACTTAACATTACAAATAGGAGATATTCTAGGAATTTATGGACAAAATGGGTCTGGAAAAACGACTGTAATTGAAGCTCTATCTATATTAAAGTCTATTTTAGTGGGAATGCCATTAGATGATGACTTGAAGAACTTAATAACTTATGGAGAAAAGAATATCGAACTTTTATTCAAATTTTATATTGAAATAGAAGATAAAAAAATATAGTAGAATATAAAAATTGTTATAGGAAAAACAGAAAACAATACTATTGAAATTTTTAAATGAAATTATAAAAATATTCAATTTATATGGAAGAAGATAAAAGATGGAAAAAAATACTCAAACTTTAATAGAAACTCCATTTAGTGAAGATATTATAAAAATCAAAAAAATATAATAAAAATTTCTCTAATGAAATAGATTTATTAAAAATACTTGTAATTCAAGGAATATCTAAAAATGAAAGTTTCATCAATATTCTCAGAAGAGATTAAAGCCTTTTTAAAAAGACAATACAGATTTAATCTATATTATCGAAGCTTTAGAATACTATGGAAATTTAAATTTATTTATTGTTTCTAATAAAGAGATTGAATGATAACTTTAAATTTATTATTACCATTAAAAAAATAAAAAAATTTAAATTCTTGTATGATTCACCAACTCAAAATAGATAAAAAAACGAAAGTATTATTGTTAACCAAATAATATATCCCAGTGTAGAAAAACGCTATAAACGAGATAAATATAGTTTTAAAAAGAATCATTCCAGATCTTCAATTAAAAAAATTGAAGAACAAAGAAAAAGAAGCACTTCCCTGATGGGAATACAAATATAATTGCTGATTTACGTTCAATTAGAGAGGGAAAACCAATTTCTTTAAGATATGAATCAGAAGGAATTAAAAAGGATAATTTCAATATTAGGAGTACTTATAGCTGGATATAATCAACCTTCTGTTTGTTTAGCTATTGATGAATTAGATTCTGGGATTTTTGAATACTTATTAGGAGAAATATTGAAGTGCTATCTAGTGAAATGAAAGGTCAATTAATTTTCACATCACATAATTTAAGAATTCTTGAAAAAAATAGATAAAAAAATATTGTATTTTCAACAACTAATCCAGAAAAATAGATATATAAGATTTAAGTATATAAAAACCTAATAATAATTTAAGAGATATGTATTTGAGAGAGTTAATTATTCAAGAACAAGCTGAACAACTATACAAAGAAACAAAACAATCTGATATAAAAAAAGAGCTTTTTATAGAGCATGTTCTTCTTGATAATAAAAAAAGATTTGAACTCTGTAAATAGATATAGTAGCTTTTGGTTATTTTTGAAAAATCTAAAAATAATGAAAGGGGGCTTCTATGAAAAAAAGGAATAGGTTTAGGAATAGATGACTTTAGACAAATAATAAAAGAAGATTGTTATTATTTTGATAAAAACAAACTGGATAGAAGAACTATTGAAAGATAGAAGTCAAAACAAAATTATTTACTAGACCAAGAAGATTTGGAAAGACTTTAAATATGAGTACATTAAAGTATTTTTTTGATGTAAAAAAATGCTGAGGAAAAATAGAAAGCTATTTAAAGATTTATATATAGAGAAATCAGAATATTTTTAAAGAACAGGGACAATATCCTGTAATATTTATTTCTTTAAAAAGATTTAAAGAAAAAAATACTTGGGAAGATGCCTTTTTGAGTTAAAAGCACTTTTTAAGAGAAGTGTATGAAGAACATAGTTATGTTAAAGAAAAGTTAAGTGATATAGAAAAAGAAGAGTATGATAAAAATTCTAATGAAAAACAGAAGATGCTGAGTATGGAAGGGCATTAAGAAATTTAACAAAAATATTTACATACATATTATCAAAAAAAGAAGTTGTACTATTAATAGATGAATATGATAATCCTTTAATAGTTGCTAATCAAAAAAATACTATAGGATTCAATAAATTTCTTTTAGAAATTTTTTTAGTACAGCATTGAAAAACAAATCCATATTTAAAGATAGCTGTATTAACAGGTATAGTTCAAGTAGCAAAAAGAAGGAATATTCTCTGGACTGAACAATGTAATAACTTATAATATTTTAGAAAAATAAATTTGAAACATTTTTGGTTTGAGTGAAGAAGAAGTGGAAGCAGCCTTTAAAATATTTTTGAAATGGACTATCAAATAGAAGAAGTTAAGAAGTGGTATGACGGCTATAAGTTTGGAGGAAAAAGAAATATATAATCCATGGTCTATCTTAAATTACCTTAGAACAAAAAGAATTGAGAGCTTATTGGGCAAATACATCAGACAATGCTTTAATCTATGAGAATTTAAGTGTTGCTAATATGGATGTGTTTAACTCCTTAGAAAAAGCTATTTGAAGGTAAAGAAATAAAAAAGAAATAAGTCCCTTTTTTTACTTTTTGAAGAATTGGAAAGATATAATGGAATATGGCAATTAATGGTTTATAATGGCTATCTAAAAATTAAATAAAAATTAGAAGATGATGAGTATCTATTAACTATACCAAACTATGAGATACAAAACATTTTTTTAAAAAAAGGGCTTTTATAGATAAATATCTGATTGGTTCTAATTATTTCAATCCAATAATGAGAACTTTACTAGAAGGTAATATAGAAGAATTTGAAGAATGTTAGAAGAAATCTTTTTAATAAATAAAAAGTTTTCATGATTTAAAAAGCCGAAAGTGTATATCATACTTTTTTTATTGGGAATGTTAATCTGGTTAAGAGATAAGTATGAAGTGAAATCAAATGGAGAAAGAGGACAAGGCAGATATGATATCTTACTTTTACCACTTGATAAGAAAAACCAGCTTTTATATTTGAATTTAAAGTATCAAAGACAATAAAAAGGATTAGAAAGTAAAAGCTGAAGAAGCCTTTAAATCAAATAAAAGAGAAGCAATATGATATAGGCATTATGAGTCAGGAATAGATAAAAATCTATAGAATAGGACTAGTATTCAAAGGTAAAAAAAGTAAAAATTAAATATGAACTAGCTTTAATTCCTTATATAGTAAATGGTATTGGTGGAAAGAATTTATCAATACCATTTTTATACAAATTACAAAAAAATAGTCAGACACTGTCTAACCACTAGGGTACTCAATTCCTCAGACACTGTCTGCGAAATTCAAATTCAATTTGTTGGTCTCACTATCTTATTTTAACAATATCTAGTAAGAAGTCCCCTACTTTATAAGTAGGGATGAATTGCTTTTTATTTTCTTGAAATTGTTTCAAAAAATATGATATAATTAAATCAATTAAAGGTAATAAAAAAAGGAGTATTTTTTTGGAGTAGAAGTTTTTTTGTATTGAGTATTGGTGGAGCAAGTAAGGAGGAGGAAATGAAGATAATTAAAAAAAGCATATAAATTCAGAATATATCCTACCTTAGAACAAGTAATCTTTTTTTCTAAAAAAACTTTTGGTTGTGTTAGAAAAGTTCATAACCTTATGTTAGATGATAGAAAGAAAGGTTATGAAGAATATAAATCAACAGGAATTAAAAACTAAATATCCTACTCCTGCTAAATATAAAGAAGAATATCCTTATTTAAAAAGAAGTAGATAGTTTAGCTCTTGCTAATGCACAATTAAATTTAGAAAAAGGCTTTTTAAGAATTTTTCTTAAAAAAATAAAGATTTTGGTTTTCCAAAATATAAGTGTAAATCTAACCCAGTCCAAAAGCTATACTACAAATAATCAAAACACAATATATATTAAAGATAGCTATATAAAACTTCCTAAATTAAAAATCGCTAGTTAAAAATCAAATTACATAGAGAAAATAAAAGGTATAATCAAATCAGTAACAATAAGTAAAAAAATAGTCTTGACCATTATTTTGTTTCAATATTATGTGAAGAAGAAATAGAAGAATTACCAAAAACTAATAAAAAAATATTGGAATAGATTTAGGAATAAAAAGAATTTTGCAACAATGAGTGATTGTACAAAAAGTAGAAAATTTAAAGCTATCAAAAAGAATATGAGAAAAAAACTTAAAAAGAGAACAAAGAAAAACTATCAAAGAGATGTAAACTTGCTAAAGATAGCGATAAAAAAACTATCAGATAGTAAGAATTATCAAAAACAAAAAGCAAAAAAAGTAGCAAAAAAATACATAATAAAAATTAGAAATAAAAAGAAAAGACTTTATAAATAAGTTGAGTACAAAAATTATCAATAACCACGATATAATCTGTATAGAAGACTTAAATATAAAGGGAATGTTGAAAAATCACAAATTAGCAAAAAGTATATCAGATGTAAGTTGGAGTGAATTTGTAAGACAACTAGAATATAAAAGCAAATTGGTATGGAAGAAAGATTGTAAAAAGTACCTACATTTTTATCCAAGTAGTAAGACTTGTTCTAGTTGTGGTAATATAAAAAGAAACTCTAAAATTATCAGAAAGAATATATCATTGTGAATGTTGTGGACTAGAAATAGATAGAGATTACAATGCAAGTATAAATATATTAAGAAAAGGTTTAGAAATATTAAAGAGAAGAAAAAAAGTAAATTAAAAAAATATATCAGGGTAGGGACTACCCGAAGAGCTTGGTAAATATATGTGGCTAACAAAAGCACATACTTCCCAAGAAGCTCCCACTTCTATAAGTGGGAGTAGTTCACTGAGAATGATACTTTGGTAAAATTAAAACTTTCAAAGGATAATAGTCAAATATTTGCTAGTAGATATACAACAATCCTACCTTCTTTGGATGAATTTAAAAAGATTATAGAAGAATAACATTAAGGGAGAAAATGGTGTAGTGGTATAATAGAATTTGTATAAAAATATAAAAAGCAATTGACATTGAGTGGGAAATATTGTATCATAATCTATATTATATAAAAAGGGAGTGTGAGAAATATGGAGAAAAATTTTAAATGTTGCTGAGTATATTTTTAAAGAATATCAAAGAGTGACTGGGGAATATATTGATGAGATGAAATTACAAAAAAACTTTTATATTTTTTTCACAAAGAGAAAGTTTAGCTATATTAAATAAAACCAATGTTTAGTGAAAAAAATTTGAAGGATGGAAATACACCAGTTTCCAGAGAAGTTAGAACATACTTTTACTCAAGAAGAGGGGATACAAACTTATACAGAGGATATAAAGAGTGAAAAATAAATATATAGTAAATAATGTAATACTAGAGTATGGTTCATTAGCTTCATGGAAGTTGAGTGAAATGACTCATAAAGAAATTTCTTGGTTAAATTCTAGAAAAAGGATTATCTGAAAATGAAAATGGAAATAAAAAAATAGAGTTAGAAGATATCAGAGAAGATGCAAAAAAAGTGAGACCTTACGACTATATTTGGGATATGTATTATGATGAGTTTGAAGATGTGATACAAATATAGATACTTATTATGATATAAAAAAATTGACTCAATATCTTACCCTAAATTAAAATTAAAAAAATTTCTTATGTGAGAACTCATAAGAGAACATCTATACATCAAGCAAGTATTGATAAAAAGTAATATTATAGGAGATTTAAAAACAGATTATGAAGAATTATTTTTAGAGATACTAAAAAAAGTTGAAGAATTTGACAATGAAGTTATTGAAAGTGCTTTTAAGATAAAAAAATATAAAAAACTGCAACTCTAATCTTATAGTTAAGATTTTTGGTTGTTTGTCAAATAGTGTTGATAAAAAAAGTTTAGACTATAACCTGAGAGAATTAAGAGAATTTTTTTGAGAATTAAAAAACTTAAGAATTCTCTTTTTATATATAAAAATTGAAATAGTCAAACACTGTCTGACTAATTAAAAACTCAATTTCGCAAACAGTGTCTGCGTAATTGAAACTTAGTGAAATTATATAAACTTAAAAAGAAAAATTGATTTTAAATTTACATTGTGATATTATATACTAATATAGAAGAAAAAAACAAGAAGTCAAGGAGGGAATGTTATGAGTTTAAAAAAAGAGATAAGAGAAGAAATAAAAAGAAAAAGATACTAAGATTAATTCAAAAAAAGAGTCTCCATATTTAGTTTTGAAACTATTATAAAAATAAGTAGACAGACAGTTTATAAATATTTAAAAAGATTTTTATGACAAATAAAAATAATTATAAAAAAACTCAAAAAAATGAATATTTTATAAATTATTATATTCATGATGTAATAAAGTTAAAAAAATAAAAACCTTCAAGAAGACTTAATATACAGAGATTATATAAGAAAGTATGAAAAAGATAAAAAAAGATAATATTGTTAGAATACTATCTTATACTTTCAGTGAAATATTGAACAATGCCATAGAACATTCTGAGGGTAAAAAAATATTATAATAACTTATGCTGAGAATTTTTTTAATATTTATATTAGTATCTTAGATGATGGGGTTGGGATATTTAAAAAATACAAAGAGATCATAATTTAAAAAATGAAAAATGAAGCTATTTTTTTGAATTAAAAAAGGAAAAATGACATCTGACCCAGAACATCACAGTGGAGAAGGTATATTTTTTTACATCTAAAGTAGTTGATGCTTTTTTTAATAGAAAGTTACAATAAACAATTTAAAGCTGGAAATGAATTATTCTTTTATAGTTTTGAGCAGATAAGTGATATAAATATAGAAGGAACAGCTGTTGCTTTTTTTAATAGATAAAAAAATACAGATAGAAAAAAATTAAAGATGTTTTTGATGCATATACTACAGATGATGATGGGATTGGAATTTTCAATAAAAACAGAAATTACAGTTCATTTAGCACAAGAATATTTAGATTTTCCTATGGTTTCACGTTCTTTAGCTAGAAGAATTTTATCTAATATAGATAAATTTAAAGTTGTGTTCTTAGATTTTGCAAATATTGAGACTATAGGTCAAGGCTTTTGCTGATGAGATTTTTTTAGAGTTTTTTTAAAAATAAACATCCAGAAATAAGTGTAATTCCATTAAATACTAATGAAGAAATAGATTTCATGATAAAGAGAGCAACGAATACAAAATTTTTAGGGATTTTAAAAGAGCTGTTACAAATAAAATGATAAAAAAATCATTAATTTATAACAGCTCCTTTTTATTCAAACCGACATTCAAACCGACATTTTTATTGTCGCAATTTTTAAAAATATAATATTTACAAAATAGTTTTTACTCCCACTCAATAGTTGCAGGTGGTTTAGATGAAATGTCATAAGTCAATCTATTAATTCCTTTAACTTCATTTAGAATTCTATTAGAAACTTTTTCTAAGAAATCATAAGGTAAGTGTGACCAAGTTGCAGTCATAAAATCTATAGTGTTAGCAGATCTTAAAACAGCAGTATATTCATAAGTTCTTTCATCTCCCATAACTCCAACAGATTTTACAGGAAGTAAAACAACAAAGGCTTGGCTAACTTTGTTATATAAATCAGCCTTTCTTAATTCTTCTATAAATATTGCATCAGCTTCTCTTAGGATATCAGCCTTTTTCTTTAGTAACTTCTCCTAAGATTCTGATTCCTAAACCAGGTCCTGGGAATGGATGTCTATCAACCATATAATCAGGGATACCTAATTCTCTACCTACTTTTCTAACTTCATCTTTAAATAATTCTCTTAAAGGTTCAAGTAATTCAAATTTTAAATCTTCTGGAAGACCTCCAACATTGTGATGAGATTTTATAGTAACAGATAGTCCTTTAACAGAAACAGATTCAATTACATCTGGATATATAGTACCTTGTGCTAAGAATTCAGCACCTTCAATTTTTTTAGCTTCTTCATTGAATACTTCAACAAATTCTTTTTCCTATAATTTTTTTCTTTTTGTTTCTGGATCAGTTACTCCAGCAAGTTTAGATAAAAAAATCTTTCTTCAGCATTTACACACTTAATATTCATATCAAAGTTTTTTTGCATAAACTTCCATAACTTGTTTAGCTTCATCTTTTTCTAAGTAAACCAGTATCAACGAAGATACAAGTTAATTGTCTACCTATTGCTTTATTTATAAGTGCAGCAGCGACAGATGAGTCAACTCCACCAGATAATCCTAAGATAACTTGTTTATTTCCAACTGTTTCTTTTATACTTTTTACAGTTGATTCAATATAGTTTTCCATAGACCAGTTTTTGTTCAGCCTTAGCTATTCCAAAAACAAAGTTCTTTAACATATCAAAAACCATGTTGAGAGTGAGTAACTTCAGGGTGATATTGGAAAGCATAGATATTCTTATCTTTATTTTCAATAGCTGCTATTGAAGAATCAGTATGAGCTATGATCTTAAAGTTAGGAGCCATTTCAGTAACATGATCCCCATGACTCATCCAAACAGTTGTTTTATTTGGAATATTTTTGTATAGACAATTGTCTTTATCATCAAGTTCTAATTCAGCCTTTACCAAATTCTTTGTTTGTCTGCTCTTGCAACTTTTCCACCATGTAAATGAGTTATAAGTTGCATACCATAGCAAAGCCCCTAAAATTGGGAATGTTTTGTTCAAATAATTTTATATCCAAGCTTGGAGCACCTTCAGTATAAAACAGAAGCAGGACCACCAGAAAGTATAATTCCTTTTGGCTCTCTAGCTAAAAATTTTATCAACATCTTCATGAAAGGGAACAACTTCAGCATAAACTCCCATTTCTCTGACTCTTCTTGCAATCAGTTGATTATATTGAGAACCAAAGTCAAGTATAATAATTCCACCTTTTTCATTATAAAAACCTCCACTATTAAATTATATTATTATATCATATTTTCTTTATAAAAAACGAAGATTAAAGAAGAATTTTATCTAAAGGTAATTTAGGTACATAATGAGTTCCATTTTCAATGAAATATTTAGTATCATTTTCATCTTTTGAATCGGTAAGTTTTACTATATCTTTTAGCTTCTCCTAAAAACTATAACTGCTTTTGATTCATAATCTTCAGGAAGTTCTAAAACTTCTTTAAAAACATTTTTATTGTATGACATAACTATACAAGCTCCATAACCAAGCTCATTAGCAAGTAAAGCAATGTTTTGAGAAGCTATACCTACATCAAAAATATTGTAAAAAAATCAGGAATATTGACATCTTTTTTTGCTGAAATTAATATATAGGCTCTAGGTCTTTCTTCAAGAGTAGCTTTATCTTCAAGTTTTAGTAATCCTCCCAAGGCAATAGCAGAAAAAAAGTTTTTTTACATTTCTCATCATCTACAGTGTAAGAGTATCTTAAAAACTGTGAATTTTTAGCTGATGATGAATATCTAGCTCCTTCTAGAATTTTTAAAAATTTCTTCTTTGAGATTCTTTTTATCTGTGAATTTTTCTGTGTGAACGAGTATTTTTTTAATTTTTCAATCATAACAATAACCTCCTTAAAAATGAACTCTACAATAAAAATTATATTAGAATTTCAATATTTTTACAAGAAAAAAAGGAGTCATAAAACTCCTTTTACTTTTCTGAGTTAATTTTTTTAATTAAAGAGAATTTACTAAAGAATTAACTTTTGCTGCTAATCTAGCTTTCTTTCTAGAAGCAGTATTTTTCTTTAAAAATTCCTTTTGCTAACTGCTTTATCTAATTCTTTGTATGCAACTGATAAAGCTGTTTTTGCAGCTTCAACATCTTTAAGTTCTAATGTAGCTAAAACTTTTTTTAGCCATAGTTTTAACTCTAGTTTTAACTGCTTGATTTCTAACTCTATTTCTTTCTGCTACTAATACTCTTTTTAGCTGATTTTGAATTTGCCATTTTAAAAAAACCTCCAAATGATTTTTTTATACCTATTAAAAAAATAAATATAATTAAATTAATATTCAATTAAGCTTCAAAGAGACAATATTTTACAATGCACCATTAGTATTATACTATGTTTTTTTGTTAAATACAAGTAGAAATTTTATTAATTAATAAAAATCTATTTTAAATTGTTTCATATCAGTATAGAATTTATCACTTAAATAGTAATATCTTTCTGTGTATTCATCAGCTTGACCAGCATTATGAACTTCAGAAATTTCTTTAAAAGATAAGTTCTAAATTTTCCATAACTTCAGCTACAACATCAGGATCTTTTTCCATTTAAATTTCTAGCAACAACATTTTTCTTCCATTTTTAAATTGCTACTAACATCAATATATTTTTTTGTTCTTGAATAAATCTGTTAATATTATTTATTACATCTCTAACTTCTGGTTTCATTAAACTCCTCCTAAAAATAATTTTTTTAATAATCTTATTATACTATATTTTATTAAATTTTGAAAAATTAATTGTAATTTAGTATAGAATAAAAATATAATTGAGAAAAAAATGAGAAAGAAAAAGGTGAAATATGAAAAAAATAGCAATATTTCTATTTGAGGGTGCAGAACTTTTTGAGATAGCAAGTTTTACAGATATCTTTGGTTGGAATAATATAGTTGGCTTAAAAAGAATTTAGAGATATAAAGGTGGAAACAATTTCATATAAAGAAGAGGTTAAATGTACTTGGGGTGGAACTTTTAAAAGTAGAAAAAGCTTTGTTACAGAAAAATAATTTAGAAGAGATTTTCTTACGATGCTCTAGTTATACCAGGTGGTTTTGGTGGAGCTAACTTCTTTAAGGATAAGGAAAATGAAATTTTTAAAAAAATTAGTTAAACATTTTTATGAGAACAATAAAATTATTGTAGCTATTTGTACAGCTGTTATTAATTTAATAGAAACAAGAGAAATAAAAAAATAGAAGGTGACAACCCTATCTCTTAGATAATAAAAGATATTTTAATCAGTTAAAAATTTGACATCATTCTTGAAGAAAAAGAAATTGTTATAGATGAAAAATCTATTTACTTGTTCAGGACCGGCTAATGCTCTGGACTTGTCACTATTAATTTTAGAGAAAATGACATCTAAAGAAAAATGTAGAAATAGTTAAGAAAAATATGTTTTCTAAAATAGCTATTTTCTTTTTACAAAAATATATGATATGCTAAGGGTACAAACTAAAAAAAGAGGTGGTATAATGAAAATAGGTGAAAACAAAGTTGTAGCATTGGATTATAAAAGTGTATGATGCAGATACAAAGGAATTATTAGAAGATACAGCTGAATTAGGTCCTTATTATTATATTCAAGGTATGGGATTATTCCTACCAAAAATAGAAGCTGCATTAGACAGCAGATCAAAAGGATACAAAACAACAATTGAAATACCTATGGAAGAAGCTTATGGAGACTATGACGAAGAATTAGTTGAAGAGCTAACAAAGGCTGATTTCGCAGATTTTGAAGATATCTATGAAGGAATGGAATCTGTAGTAGAACTAGAAGATGGAAGTGAAATGGTAGCTGTTATAACAGAAATTGATGGAGATAAAGTTTATACAGATTCTAACCATCCGTTCTCTGGAAGAAACTTATTATTTGAAGTAGAAGTTGCTGATGTAAGAGAAGCTACTGATGAAGAATTAGATCATGGTCATGTTCATGAATACGAAAAATGAGGAGTAATGTAGTATGAAGATAGCATTAGGTGCAGATCACGGTGGATTTGAATTAAAAAGAAAAAAATAAAACAACATCTAAGCAAAAAAAGAAGGAATAGAAGTTATAGATTTTTGGAACTAACAGCACAGAAAGTGTTGATTATCCAAAAGTATGGTCATTTAGTTGCAAATAGTGTAGTTAATAAAGAAGTTGACTTTTGGTATCTTAGTTTGTGGAACTGGTATAGGAATTTCTATAGCAGCTAACAAAATTAAAGGTATAAGAGCTGCAAACTGCACAAATACAACTATGGCAAAATTAACAAGACAACACAATGATGCAAATATTTTTAGCTTTAGGTGCTAGAATAGTTGGAGATGTTTTAGCTTTAGATATAGTTGATGAGTTCTTAGCTGCTTCTTTTGAAGGTGGAAGACATCAAAAAGAGAATAGATGAAATAGAAGCTTGCAATTTATTTTAAGTAGGTGATAAGATGGCAACATTATTTACAAAAATTATAAATAGAGAAATTCTAGCAGATATAGTGTATGAAGATGATGATGTAATTGCTTTTTAAAGATATAGCACCAGTTGCACCTGTTCATGTACTTGTTGTGCCTAAAAAAAGAAAATTCCAACTATCAATGATATAAGTGATGAAGATGCTTTGCTAATTGGAAAAAGTATATAGAGTAATAGGAAAAGTTAGCAAAGGAATTTGGAATTGACAAAGATGGTTATAGAGTTGTTTCTAACTGCAATGAACATGGAGGACAAACAGTATTTCATATACATTTCCATTTGATTGGTGGAAAATCAATTAGGAACTATGGTTTAGGAGAAGAAATGAAAAAAATATTAATATTAATGGTAATGGTTTTAGGTTTAGTGGCATGTGAGAAAAAAATTTCCACATACAAGTCAAAGTACTAAAGAAAAAAATGATAAAAAGAACTAAAAAGTAGCTATGGAAAAAGCAGAAGAAACAAAAAAAGTGAAAAAGATGCTCAAGTACTTTTTAGAAAAAAATGGGCGAAATAATAAAAAAATCTCAACTGAATTAGAAAAAAGAAGTTCAGAGGGAGATGAAAAAGCCAAAGAAGAATTAGATAAGTGGGATAAAAATGATAACTGAAATAAAACCACAATAATTTAAAGAAAAAAGAAATTGTATAATAAATGGTATTGATAGAATAAATTTCTGTTAATACTATTTTTTTATAAAAAAATTTCATAGTCTGAACTTTTTATTAATACTATTTAGCAAATAATCAATTAAATAAAGCTATTACTATTCTTAAACGAAGTTAATAAATTTTAAGATTAGTTTTATTTTTTTAAAGTATATGTTCTAAGTTAAAAAAATAATAGAAAAAAATTTGACATGGGGGGTAATGGTAAAATAATTTTTTTAGAGGAAGAAGGAGGGGAAGAATATGGCAATAGTTGATATTGTTAAGTATAACGGAACTTTAGATGAATTTATTTGGAAATATCCAAGAGATGATTTAGGAACTTGGACACAACTTATTGTAAACGAAACACAGGAGGCTCTTTTTATTAAAAAGATGGAAGAATTTGTGATTCATTTACTTCAGGAAAAATATGTATTAGAAAGTAAAAATATTCCTATCTTAAATAAGATAATAAACCTTCCATTTGGAGGAGAGTCACCTTTAAAAGTAGAGGTTTGGTTTATTAATAAAAAGATACAATTTAGATGTTAAATGGGGAACTCCTACTCCAATTCAATTACAAGATGCAAAGTATAAGATATTTATTCCAGTTCGTTCATTTGGACAATTTGGAATAAGAATAGAAGATTCAACATTATTCTTTTCTAAAAATAGTAGGAACAAAAACTATCTTTACCAAAAATGAAATAAATCTTTTTTTCAGAGGTTTATATTTAACAAAAATAAAAGATATAATATCTTCTTATTTAGTGAAAAGAAAAAAATAAGTATATTAGAGATAAATGCTTATATTAGTGAACTATCAGATTATATTAGCTGTTCAATGAAGGAAGTTTTTTTAAAGAATATGGAATAGAATTAGTAAAATTTTTATATAAACGATATAAATATTCCAGAAGATGATAGTGGAGTAAAAAAAGATTGAAAGAGGCTTTAGCAAAGAAAGCTGAAATGGATATAATTGGTTATAATTATTTACAAGAAAGATCTTTTGACACTTTAGAAGGGGCAGCCAAAAAAATACAGGGACATCTTCAAATTTTATCAATAGTGGAATAGGAATGGCAATGGGAGTAGGATTAGGAAATAATTTTTCAAAAAAAATGAATTCTGATATCTTGATTACTACAGAAGAGGAAAAAATAAAGTGTATAGAATGTGGTACAGAATTGCAGAAAGGGGCTAAATTTTGTCCAGAGTGTGGAAAAGCTCAACAAAAGAAATGTCCAAATTGTGGCACATCACAAGCGAATCAAAATGCAAGATTTTGTTTTGAGTGTGGTGCTTCTTTAGTAAAAAGATGTAATAAGTGTGGAAAAGATGTAGATGACAATGCTAAATTTTTGTCCAGAGTGTGAAATAAAAATAAATTAGGGGAATTTATGACAGTAAATCATTCTTTTATTATGAGTAAAAAGAAGAAAAAGGAACAATAATGTATGTTATAGGAAGCATATTTGCATTATTTACAATTTTATCTTATGATGAATGGGGAATAATGATATTTTGGGGATTATTAGCATTAGGTTTCTTTTCTTATGGTTTTTTTCTGTAAGCAAGTATCAGAAAGGGTTTATAGATATGTTGACCTAATTGAGGCAGGATATACAAAAATTAGAAGATATATCTTCTAAAAATGGGAATAACTGAAGATGAGGTAAAAGAAAAATATAAAATGATATATTAAATAGTGGAATGTTATTAGGATTTATTATGATAAAGATACTAAAGAAATTAAAGAAGTAGCTTTTTAAAAATAATAAGAAAAAAATAAAAAGAAGAAAGTAAAGAAAAACAAGAAACAAGGAAATGTACTGGTTATGGGGGCAACAGTAAATTCAAAATGATGGTATATGTGAGTTCTGTGGGACTAAATTAAAATAAAGGGAGAATGAATTATGGTATTAGAAAAAGTAAATCAAGAAGAATTTTGGCAAATGAGTCAGGAAGAAATGTTTGAGAGATTAAAAAGAAACTTATCAAGAGCAAAAAAATTAGGAAAAAGGTGGAAGATATTTTAGTAGGCTAAGTTCAATATTTATACTACTGTTATATGTATTTTTGGTGAGGATATACTTTATCAAGTTTTTTTGCTGGAATAGGAGCTCTATATGAAATATATAGATTAATAAAACCACATGGAGAAGATGAAGAAAAACTATAAAAAATTTTAAGACAGTATCAAATTTAGTTCAAGAATATAAAGATAAAATATTAGATACTGATAAAGAAAAACCCTAATGAAAGAAAAAAATATTTATATAGCTTTCTCAGATTATTTATATCATAGTAGAAACTTAAAAAATGGCTAAAATAGTAGCATATATACCTGTATTAAAATGTAATATTTGATGAAATGTCAGTGTATGATAGTGTAAAAATACAGTGCCTTATTAAAAAAATGATGAATGCGTTAAAAAAATACATTGAAGATAGTAGAAAAAGAGTAAATATAAAATATAGCAAGTTAGATAGAAACATTAAAAAAATTTCAATATTTATAATTTTAAAAAAATGGAGGGAAAAATGGCAAAACAAGTAGTATTAGAAAGAGATGAGGTAGTAAAAAAATAGTTATGTTGGATTCAGTTGGACAGTTTTCTTTTTGGAGCATTTGTACCATTAATAAGAGGAAGATATTTAGATGCTTTTAGTTATGTTTATAGTAGCACTAATCGTAGCTTATTTTTTTCTAATGGATTAGGGAAATTTGTTTTTAGGAATAATCTTAGGATTTTTCTATAACAAGTATGCAACTGAACAAATGTTAAAAGAAGGATATTATCCTGCTAATGATGTATCAGAATTTCTTTTAAAAACAACATGGTATTTATTTTAAAAAGCAGAGATTAAATTTTTTTGGAGAAATATTATGAAAAAGTTAAAATAGTTATTTTTTTATCTTGAAGAGTGTAGAGAAAAGTCTATAAATATTTAAAAAGAATAGTCTTCTATGATAGAATATAAAAATATCATAGGAGACTATTTTTATGAAAGAAAAAGAAGCTTACAAAAGTAAAAACCATTAACTGAAAGAAAAAAAGAATATTATCATTACTTTAATTGAAGAGTATGATATTAAAACTGCTGAAGATATTCAAGATTAGCAAAATAGACCTTTAGAAAAGGTTTATCCAGTCATCTTTATTAATGCTACTCATTTTTCTGTTAGAGAAGATAATAGAATTAAAAAAATAGCTGCTTATGTAGTATTAGGTATTACAAAAAGATGGAATGAAAGAAGTACTTAGCTTAGAAATTGGAGAAAATGAAAGCAGCAAGTATTGGTTAGGTGTTTTAAATGCATTAAAAAAATAGAGGTGTAAATGATATTATGGTAATCTACGCTGATGGGCTAACAGGAATAAAAAGAAGCAATTGCTACTACTTTTCCACAGACAGAATATCAACGTTGTATCGTCCACCAAGTAAGAAATACTTTAAAAATATGTATCATACAAAAATATATAACTTTAGATACTGAACATATTAAATAAGATTATGATTATTAAGAAGAGTGAAAATGAAAGAAAATCAATAAAAAGAGTAATTTTAAAATAAATAGTATGAAGGAGTAGTATGAAAAAGGTTTTAATGACAATTGTATTAGTATTAAATTTTGTGGCATGTGATGACAGAGCAAAATACAAAGATTTCTATAATGAACCAATAGGAAGTCATATATTATATACTGATGATGTAGTGTATAAAGATGCTATTATTGGTTGGTATACAGATGATAATAAATATTTAGTTGTATCAGTTCCATTAGTTTCTGGAAGCGGTGTTAATAGAATAAAAAGAATATTATATTAAACCATATACCAATTCTAGAGGAGAAACAGCCGATATATTAGTAATAAAACTCAAAAAGTAGAAGAATAGTATGAAGAAAAATTGTATTGATATTAGGAATTTTAGGATTAATAATAAGTTGTATTGCTTTTAGAAGATTTTTGATGCTACATTGAAATAACAAAAAGGATGACCCAAGAACTCATATTTATAATCCACATACTTGAAAAATATGAGGAAAAATACTATTCCCACACAAATAGATAATGCATGTGGAGGGTTATTTGTCAAATAGTGTTGATAAAAAAGTTTAGACTATGACCCTGACATAATTAAGAGAATTTTTGAGAATTAAAAACTTAAAGATTCTCTTTTATTTATATTCTAACATATTCTAACTTGCTAACACTGTTAGAATATGTTAGAATATGTTAGAAAAATGTTAGAAAAATAAAGCGTGGTGATATTATGGAAATGAAGGAAAATATAAACATTGAATTTAAAAAGAGAATTTACAACAGAATTAAAAAAAGGAAGTAGTGGCTTTTGCAAATACAAATGAAGGAACTATTTATATTGGAATTGATGATTTTGGAAATGTTATAGGTATTGAGAATGCTGATGAAATACTTAATCAAGTTGTATTATCAATAAGAAATTTATAAAAACCTGATATAACTATGTATTGCAAACATCAAAATTGAAAAAATAGAGAATAAAGATGTCATAGTTATTAAGGTACAAAGAGGAACATTAAGACCGTATTACATAGCAGAAAAAGGTTTAAAGCCTTCTGGTGTTTATGTGAGACAAGGAAGTTCATCTGTTCCAGCTAGTGAAGAAAAGCATTAGACAAAATGATAAAAAGAAACAGATGGAGATAGTTATGAAAAACTTCGTTCTTTAAATCAAGATTTAACTTTTGATTATACTGAAAAAAATTTTTTTAAAGAAAAATAATCTATCATTTGGCTCAAGTCAAAAAAAGACATTGGGTTTAATAGGAGAAGATGATTTATATACAAATCTTGCTTTTGCTTTTTATCAGAACAATGTAATCATACTTTTAAAAAGTTGCAGTATTTGAAGGGAATAGAAAAGAATATATTTAAAGATAGAAAAAGAATTCAAAGGTTCACTATTAAAACAAGTGACAGAGGCTTTTTGAATTTATTAATCTTTTTAAATAAAAAGAGAAGCGACTTTTTGAAGGTTTAATTAGAAAAAGATGAAAGAGATTATCCAGTAGAAGCTATAAGAGAAGCCTTATTAAATGCAGTTATTCATAGAGAATATTCATTTAGTGGTAGTACTCTTGTAAATATATATGAAGATAGAATAGAGTTTGTTTCATTAGGTGGGATAGTCTATGGCTTGTCGTTAGATTCAATTATGTTAGGAGTATCACAATCAAGAAATGAAAAAAATTAGCCAATATATTTTTACAGATTACATCTAATTGAAGCCTATGGAACAGGAATAAGAAAAGATATTTACTAATTATGAAAGATACAATATGAAAGCCAACAATCAGAGCAGAAGTTGGGAGCATTTCAAGTTGTTCTCCCAAATATACATTATGAAAAAAAGACTAGAAGACAAAAAATTATTAGTAGATAATTCATTAAATAAAAAATATTGAAAAAGATAGCACTGAAATAAAAGCCTTTGTCATATGTATATTTTTAAACTTTTGTTACCGATAAATAAATGGAGTCAACAAGAAAAGAAATAGAAGAATATATAAATTTTGAGTCAAAACAAGAGTTATAACCCTTTTTAAAAAGAAATGTTAGAATTAAACTTAATAAAAAGAAAAGGACAGATTAGATAGAAGAACTTATAAATATTATAAAAAAATAAATTTTTTTCTGCATTTTTGTTTTTGAAAAATAATTTATGCTATAATGAAAATATAAAAAAATATAGAGGTGATAATATGAAGCCAATAATTGCAATAGTAGGAAGACCCAATGTTGGAAAATCTACTCTTTTCAATAATTTAATTGGAGATAAGATAGCTATAGTGGACGACCTACCTGGAGTAACAAGAGATAGATTATATAGAGATACAGAGTGGAGTGGTTCAGAATTTGTAATAGTGGATACAGGAGGACTAGAACCAAGAAACAACGATTTCTTAATGACTAAAAATAAAAAGAACAAGCAGAAGTTGCCATGAATGAAGCAGATGTTATTTTTGTTTGTTGTAGATGGAAAAAGCAGGACTTAATCCTTTGGATGATGAGATAGCATACATACTAAGAAAGAAAAAAATAAACCTGTTATCTTGTGTGTAAATAAAATAGATAATTATTTTGAACAACAAGATGATATTTATGATTTCTATGGGCTAGGTTTTTGAATACCTTGTTCCTATATCAGGGGAACATAAAGTAAACTTAGGGGATATGCTAGATATAGTTGTTGAAATTATAGGAAGAATGGATTTCCCTGAAGAAGATGAAGATGTTTTAAAAATTAGCTGTTATAGGAAAACCTAATGCTGGAAAAATCTTCATTGGTTAATAAACTTTCAGGTTCAGAAAGAACAATAGTAAGTGATATTGCAGGAACAACAAGAGATGCTATAGATACTTTAATTGAATACAAAGACAATAAATATATGATAATAGATACAGCTGGTATAAGAAGAAAAATCTAAGGTTGAAGAAAGCTTAGAATACTATTCTGTGTTGAGAGCATTAAAAAAAGTATAAAAAAAGAGCAGATGTATGTATCTTAATGTTGGATGCTAAAGAAGGTCTAACAGAACAAGACAAGAGAATAGCAGGAATAGCTGCTGAAGAATTGAAACCTATAATAGTTGTAATGAACAAGTGGGATTTGGTAGAAAAATAAAAAAATAATGTAACTATGAAAAAAATGAAAGAAGAATTGTATGCTGAGCTACCATTCTTATCTTATGCTCCTATAGAGTTTATTTCAGCTTTAACAGGACAAAGAACTACAAATCTTCTTGAAATATCTGATAGAATTTATGAAGAATATACTAAAGAGAATTTCAACAGGACTTTTAAATACTGTATTAAAAGATGCTATTTCTAATGAATAACCCACCAACAAGAAAGGGTAGATTAATTAAAATCAATTATGCAACTCAAGTTTCTGTTGCACCACCAAAAATTTGTTTTATTCTGTAATTACCCAGAACTTATACATTTCTCTTATGCAAGATATATAGAAAATAAATTTAGAGAAGCATTTGGCTTCGATGGAAGTCCAATAATGATAAGCTTTTGAAGCTAAAAGCAAAGATTTATAAATATGAGATAGTAAAAAAACAGCTCATTGCTAGCTAAATTTCTTAACGATAAAAATCAAGAGTTCGCTGTAAATTCGACCAACTCACTACGTTCAGACACGTCGAGATTTACTCGGCTCACTCTATTTGATTTTTTTATCTAAAAATTTAGATGCAAGTTCACTTGTTTTTTTACTATACTCCAACTCTATAAAGCTAATTATATAAAGCTTCAATTCTTATCATAAAAAAATTTTTAAAAAAATAAAAAAACTTTTAAACTTTTTTTCTAGGGGGTCTCGTCTAAAGGTTATAGATAATAAAAATTTTTTTCTCCCCCAGAAAGAAAAAAAGACCCTTCTCTTAAAATGAGAAGGGTAATTTCCATAATAATAATGAAAAAAATAATAGATATGCTAATCCCACAAAAAAAGTCCATATAAAAAAATGGACTTTTTTTATTTTATTTTTAGAAAAAAATGATAGAATATCTATTATGAAAAAAATATAGATAAAACAAATAATAATTTAGAAAAAAATTGAAAAATTGTATTGATTTAGCAGAAAAAAACTGATATGATAGTATATAGTAAACAATTTTTTTCCAATATCTCAACTTAATAAGTTGAAACATCATGAACTAAATTTCTCTTTTAAGGGTCTAAATGAAGACTGTGAAAAATTATTGGCAGTCTATCCAAAAGATTTTTACAGAAGAAGATTTGTTTTTTTCCCTGTGAAATACTTTAAAAATAGAAAAAGAAATCTAAAATTTATAGAGCTAGAACACAAGCATTATTTAGGGAATATCTTAGCTTTAGGTTTAAAAAAAGAGAAAGTTTAGGAGATTTAATTGTTAAAAATGGTCATTGTTATGGTATTATATTAGAGAATATGTTTGATTTTTTTTAAAAAGAGAAATCTTTTGAGAGTAAATTCTTCACCTGTTGAAATTATAGAAATAGATGAAAGTGAAGTACCTCAAAAATGAATATCAAGAATTAAATATAACTCTAGCATCTTTAAGATTGGATAGCTTTGGTTGCAGAACTAACTAATCTATCTAGAACTTTAGGTACAAACTACATAGATTTAGGAAATGTACAATTAAACTATGAGGTAGAAAGAGAAAAAGAGTACTAAGATAGCTGTAGGGAGATACTATAATAATTAAAAAAAGTATGGAAAAATTTAAGATTGTGGAAGAAAATGGCATAACTAAAAAAAGAAAAAAATCAAATTAATAATTAGAAAAATATATATAGGTGAGGTTATATGAAAAAAATTTATAGGTTTTTTTATTACTATTTATTGTTATTTCAGTTACCATCCTGTTTTTTTGCAAGAGATATTTTTGTTAAAAAGCTTATTTAGAAAGAAAAAAATGTCTCAGGCAAATAATGCAGAAGTTACAATAGGTAGTTTGGATTTAGATTATTTTGAACGTTACATTACTTTAAAAAGATGTAAAGATTATGAGTAACTTAAATGAAGAAGAAGTCTTTATTTCTATCGATAAATTAAAAAAAGTTATTACAATATAAACTTTAGAAAGAAAAATAATAACTTTTGATGATGCAGAAATAGAAGGAATATCTTTCTTTGGAGATGCAAAAATATGAATATAATCTCTGAAGAAGATATGGTTGTTTTTTTGAAAAATAAAGTGACTGAAGCTGAAGAAAAAGGCTAAGAGAAAAAGATTTCTAACAGAACTTAAAAAAATCTTTATTTGAATAAAAATAGAAGAAAAATCATTTAAATTTAAATGAAGTTTTTTTTCAAGAAATTTAAGTAATAGAACAGATCTTAGTGAACTTGAAAAAAATAAAACAAAGCATAAAAGAATATTAAAGAAAGTACTGAAAAAGAATTTAAATATTTCAGAAGTAGTTGGAGAAATATCTAATATTGGTAAAAGTACAAAGAAACTTGGACAAGATTTAGATATTAAAGATTTAAGTAAGACTGAAGATGAACTTAAAGATGGAATGACTCTAGAAGAATCACTAGATAGAGTTGTAAGAAACTTCTTAAATAGAAATAAACTTGTTTTATTTGATTTAGATGGTTATATCAACATGTATTTAAACTTAGTTTATGAACAAAAAAATATAATCTTTCTTTGAAATATAGAAATATTCTTGATGAAATTCGTGTTAGAAAAAGAAAAAGATTCTAAATTAGATGATGAAGATGTATGGGAACTATTCTTTAACAGTATAAGTATCACTTCTAATGTTTATGGAATTAGTTTTTAATGGTGAAGTTAAGAATTTCTCAACAAGACTTTCAAAGGACACAGATAATACTGAGTTTAAATTATTTGGAGAAAAAGGAAATACCATAGGTGAATTTAAAGGTTTCATTAACTTTGATACAGAGCTTACAGAGTCAACTTTGAATATTCCTGAGGCTGATTTGAAAAGATTTAGGAAGCGATTTATTACAAGGTGGACAAGGAGTTTTATTCCAAAAATTTAAAAACAGATGGTTCTCATTTAGTTATAAATGGAAGTATACATCTAAAAAGATATGAAACTTGATGTTGCAAAAAAATAATTGAAACTATGAAAATAGAAGATGAAGTTACTAGAGAAATAATAGCACCTCTATTAAAAAGAATTAAATACTGGTGAAATTTATTATAGTTATGACACTGATTCAAGAACATTACAAATTAAGACTAATATAGTTGAAATTTTTTTGATGAAATCTTAAATGGAGAAAAACTCTTCTTTAAAAATCAAAGATAAGAGAACAAATAAAAAGAAGACTTTTTAAATAAAATTGGTGCATAATATTGACAAATAAAAAAATAAAAAAATGATAATATATATTGCCCTTAGGGGATATGATATATTATCATCGAACCGTATCAGATCTGGAAGGAAGCAGCACTAAGATGTATAGTATATGCATATCTTCCTAAGGGTATCTTTATGTATGGAGAAATAAATTTAAAGATATATGGAGGAAACTTTAATGAAAAAAATAATAAAATATGTGAATTATTAGGGATTAAATATCCAATATTTCAAGGAGCTATGGCTTGGGTATCAGGTGGAGAATTAGCAGGAGCTGTTTCAAGAGATGGAGGTCTTGGAATAATTGCTGGTGGAGGAATGGAACCAGAACTTTTAAGACAACATATAAAGAAAGCTAAAGAAATAACTTCTAATCCATTTGGTGTTAACTTAATGCTTTTACGTCCAGATGTAGAGCAACAAATGAATGTTTGTATTGAAGAAGGAGTAAAAGTTATCACAACTGGGTGCAGGAAACCCTGGAGCTTTTTATGGAAAAAAATTAAAAAGCTGCTAACATAAAAGGTTATTCCTGTTATACCTACAGTTAAATTAGCAGAAAGAATGGAAAAAATAGGAGCAGATGCTGTTATAGTTGAAGGAATGGAAAGTGGAGGACATGTTGGAACTCTTACAACTATGGCTTTACTTCCTCAAATAGTTAATGCAGTATCTATACCAGTTATAGCTGCTGGAGGTATAGCTAGTGGAAAACAATTCTTAGCTGCACTTTGCTATGGGAGCAGATGCTATTCAATGTGGAACTATATTCTTAACAGCAAAAGAATGTATAATTCATCAAAAACTATAAAGATATAATCTTAAAAAGCTAAAGATAGATCAACTGTGGTAACAGGAACTTCAACAGGGCACCCTGTAAGAGTTATTGATAATAAATTAGCAAAAAGAAATGATAGAACTTGAAAGAAGTGGAGCTCCTAAAGAAGAAATTGAAAAAAATTAGGAACTGGAAGTTTAAGATTTGCTGTTGTTGAAGGGGATACTGAAAGAGGAAGCTTCATGTCAGGACAAGTTGCAGCTATGGTAAACGATGAAAAAACAACAAAAGAAATTTTAGAATACTTAATGAATGATTTAAAACTTGAGGTAGAACAATTAAGAAGAAGACTAGAAAAACTGGAACATCTAATTTTTTTCTTAGTGTTTGCAATATTTTTACATACTATGTTATACTTTTTTTAGATGGGTAGAATAAAAATTATTATGTAGGTGGAATTATGAGCAACCAGGTAATTATAAAAAGGTAAAAATGATAGATTGGTAATTGCTTTTAAACCCAAAAATCTGATTTTTTTGGAATTATGTGATATTCTAAAAAAACTAAGATATTAGAAGCAAAGAATTTTATTGGAAATAGTCGTATGGCAATAGAGTTTCAGCGGTAGAAAGTTGACAAGTGAAGAAGAAGATATTCTAATTGGAATCCTAACAGAAAAATAGTAACATAGTTATTTCATATATTTTTACTGAAAAAAATGAAAAAGAACGAAAAAAATGAGAAAAAAACCTAAAGATAAAAAAATCTAAGGATCAAGCAATGGATCTAAGTAAGTTTAATCCATTGATGGAAGAAGGAAAAAAACTCATTTTTATAGAGGAACTTTAAGATCAGGAGCGAAAAATAGAATCAGATGGAAGTGTAGTTGTAATAGGAGATGTAAACCCATCTTCTATAATAAGAGCTAGAGGAAATGTAATAGTTTTAGGTCGTCTTAATGGAACTGTCTATGCAGGATTAAATGGAGATGAACAAGCTTTTGTAACTGCTATTTATTTCAATCCTATTCAACTGACTATAGGAATGAAAAACTAAAACTGATATGCAAAAAGGAAATTTTAGATTCTTCAAGAGTTAACAAAAAAAATAAATTTAGGATTGCAAGAATAAAAAATCAAGAAATAGTTGTTGAGGAGTTGATATAGTATGGGAGCAAGAGTTATTGTTATTACTTCAGGAAAAGGTGGAGTTGGAAAAACAACAACGACTGCAAATATAGGAGCTGCTTTTAGCAGACAAAGGTCATAAGGTTTTACTTATAGACACAGATATAGGTTTAAGAAATCTAGATGTTGTTATGGGACTTGAAAAATAGAATAGTCTATGATTTAATTGATGTTATTGAAGGAAGATGTAGAGTAAGCCAAGCTTTAATTAAAGATAAGAGATGTCAAAATCTTGTCTTATTACCAGCTGCTCAAATAAGAGATAAAAACGATGTCAATACTGACCAAATGAAAGAATTAATTTATTCTTTAAAAGAAAGTTTTGACTATATCTTAATAGACTGTCCAGCAGGAATAGAACAAGGATTTAAAAATGCAATAGCTGCAGCAGATGAGGCTATAGTTGTTACAACTCCTGAAGTTTCAGCTACAAGAGATGCTGATAGAATAATTGGACTATTGGAAGCTGCAGGAATAAAAAGTCCAAGAATTGTTGTAAATAGACTAAGAATAGATATGGTAAAAAGATAAGAATATGTTAAGTGTAGAAGACATACTTGATATATTAGCAGTAAAATTATTAGGAGTAGTTCCTGATGATGAAAATGTAGTTATTTCTACAAATAAAGGAGAACCTTTAGTATATAAAGGAGATTCTTTAGCAGCAAAAAGCATTTAAGAATATTGCAAGTAGAATAGAAGGAGTAGAAGTTCCTTTACTAGATTTAGATATTAAAAATGAGTATATTAGAAAAAAATAAAATTTCGTATTTAAGAGGTGATAACAGTGTTAGGTATGCTATCAGGTTTTATTTAAAAAAAGAAAAATTCAAAAGATGAAGCTAAAAAAATAGATTAAAAACTAGTCTTAATCCAAGATAGAGCAATGTTACCATCTGGAGTTTTAGAAAATATGAAAGATGATATACTTAAAGTTTTATCTAAGTATGTTGAAATAGAAAAAAATCTAAATTAAATATTGAGGTTTCTCCTTGTGATGACGATCCCTAGAAAAAAATAGCTTTAGTCGCAAATATTCCTATTATAAAAAGCAGGAAATAGAAAAATAGAAATAAATTTTTTTAGTAAAAAGAGAATTTTTTTAAGATTATATTCTTGAGAAATTCTCTTTTTATATTATGTAATTTTATGTTAAAAATTTAAAGATATTTAGGAATGGAGAAAAATTTATGAAAAAAATTTATATAGCTCCTATAGCGGGAGTGACAGACTATACATTTAGAGGTATACTTGAAGATTTTTAACCCTGATTTAATTTTTTTACAGAAATGGTGAGTGTAAATGCACTTTCAGTTTTAAATGATAAAAACTATTTCGAAAAATATTAAAAATTAAGAGATGGAAATGCAGTACAAATTTTTGGTGAAGATATTGAAAAAAATAAAAATCAAGTGCACAGTATATACAAAAATTTAGGAGTGAAACATATCAACTTAAACTGTGGTTGCCCTATGAAAAAAATAGTAAATTGTGGTTATGGAGCAGCACTGGTTAGAGAGCCTGAAAAAATAAAAAGAATATTATCGGAAATTAAATCAGTTTTAAATGATGATGTTAAGCTTTCTGTAAAAATTAGAATAGGCTATAAAGAGCCTGAAAACTATGTTCAAATTGGAAAGATAGCAGAAGAAGTAGGTTGTGACCATATAACTGTACATGGGAGAACAAGAGAACAACTTTATTCAGGAAAGGCTGATTGGTCTTACATAAAGGAAGTTAAAGACAATGTTTCTATACCAGTTATGGGAAATGGAGATATATTTACAGCTGAAGATGCTCTAGAAAAGATTTCTTATTCAAATGTTGATGGAGTGATGCTTGCTAGAGGAATTTTTGGAAACCCTTGGCTGATAAGAGATATAAGAGAAATTTTAGAATATGGAGAAGTAAAAATCCTGTCACTAAAGATGAAAAAAATAAATATGGCAATAGAGCATTTGAAAAAGAATAAGAATTGATAATGATGATCAGTTTATTTTTGATGTTAGAAAACATATTTCTTGGTACTTAAAAGGTCTTGAAAATTGTGCAGAGGCTAAAAGGAAAAATAAATACTCTAAGTGACTATGACGAAATTATAAAATTACTTGAAGATTTGCATTAATATTGGTAAAATATAATGATGTAATAAAAATAAAAATTGAGAGGTAAATAAATGTCAACAGACACACCCTTAATGCAACAATATAAAAAAATAAAAGAAGAATATCAAAATGAAATCTTGATGTTTAGATTGGGAGATTTCTATGAGATGTTTTTTTGAAGATGCAAAAAAATAGCTTCAAAAGAATTAGGATTAACTCTTACAAAGAGAAATAAAGAAAAAGGACAAGATGTTCCTTTGGCAGGAGTTCCTTATCATTCAGTGGCTTCCTACATTGCAAAGTTAGTTGAAAAAGGGTTATAGTGTTGCTATCTGTGAACAGGTGGAAGACCCTAAGGCAGCAACTGGTATAGTGAAGAGGGAAGTGACAAGAGTTATAACTCCTGGAACAATTATTGATGTTGATTTTTAGATAAAAAAATAATAATAACTATATCGCCTGTGTAAAAAATAAATACAATAGAAAAATATCTTAGCTATAGCTTATGCTGATATAACAACAGGTGAATTTTTCTGTTTTTGAAATAAAAAGATAAAAAAATTTCTTTGAAAAAAGGTTTTGGCTGAAATAAATAAAATACAAGCAAGTGAGATTTTTACTTGATGAAAAGACTTATTCTGAATATATAAGCATCTTGGAAGAAAGAATTTCTTTTTCAGGAGTGAAAATTTACAGAGATAAAAGAAATGTAAAAAAAGCTGAGGACTACTTGACTTCATATTTTGATATTATGTCTGTGGAAGCTTTTTCGTTTGAAATCTAAAAGATTTAGCTGTTTCAGCTGCTGCTAATCTTTTACATTATATTGATGACTTACAAAAGGGTAATGAACTACCTTTTTAGCAAGATAGAGTACAAGAATATAGACAATATAATGGAGTTGAATATCAGCACTCAAAATAATCTTAATCTAGTACCTAAAAAGAGCTGAAGAAAGCAAAAGGGTACTCTATTGGGAGTTTTAGATAGTTGTGTAACATCTATAGGAAGTAGAGAATTAAAAAGATTATAAAAAAATCCTTTTTTTAGATATAGAGAAAAATCAAAGAAAGACAGTTTTATGTTGACTATTTCTTTAATGACGTACTTTTTAAGAGAAAAAATGTAAGAGAAAAAGCTAAAAAGATATCTATGATATAGAAAGAATAGCTGGAAAGATAATATATGGTACAGAGAATGGAAAAAGATCTTTTATCATTAAAAGATTCTATTAGAAAGTCTTTGGAAACATATAAACTTTTTAAAAGAACATCAGGAATTAAAGAAAATATTTTGAACTTGATATAGAAATTCTTTTTAGATATTTACAATAAAAATAGAGTTGATTATCGATGTTGAAGCACCTTTCTCAGTGAGAGAGGGAGGGTATAATCAAAGATGGTTATAATTCTGAATTAGATGAGCTTAGAAGAATATCTAAACTTGGTAAGGACTTTATACTTGAGATAGAGCAAAGAGAAAGAGAAAGAACAGGTATAAAAAGGTTTAAAAATAAAAGTACAATAAAGTTTTTGGATATTTTATAGAAGTAACTAAAGCCAATGAACATTTAGTTCCTGAGGACTATATTAGAAAAGCAGACCCTTGTAAACAGTGAAAGATATATAGTTCCTGATTTAAAGGAGTATGAAGAAAAGGTTATAACAGCTAAAAAGTAAGATAGAAGCCTTAGAATATGATTTATTTAAGTCACTTAGTTCAGAGATAAAAGGAACATATAGAAAGTCTATATAAATTGGCAAATAGAATAGCAAACTTAGATATAGTTTCAAATTTTTGCCCATATAGCAACTAAAAATTCCTATGTTAAACCTGAGATAAGTGAAGATAAATATCTTAGAAATAAAAAGGTGGAAGACATCCTATAGTTGAAAGTTTAATAGCTAGTGGAAGCTATGTTAAGAATGATATAGTTTTAGATGAAAAACATAATTTAATCATCTTGACAGGGCCTAATATGTCTGGTAAATCAACTTATATGAAGCAGGTTGCCTTAAATATCATAATGGCTCATATAGGTAGCTATGTGGCAGCAGACTATGCAAAAATTCCTATTGTAGATAAAATATTTACAAGAGTTGGAGCAAGTGATGACCTGCTTACAGGACAATCTACTTTCATGCTAGAGATGACAGAGGTTGCAAGTATTTTAAATAATGCAACAGAAAAATCTTTCATAGTTTTAGATGAGATAGGTAGAGGAACATCAACTTATGATGGTATATCTATAGCGACAGCTATAACTGAATATATCCATAATAATATAGAGCTAAAAACTATATTTGCCACTCACTATCATGAACTTACTGAACTTGAAGAAAGAGCTTGAAAGGGCTATAAATTTTAGAGTTGAAGTAAAAAGAAAATGGTAAGAATGTAGTTTTTCTTAAGAGAGATAGTAAAGGGTGGAGCAGATAAGTCTTATGGAATTGAAGTTGCAAGATTATCTGGAGTTCCCAAAGATGTTTTAAAATCGTTCAAGGAAGATTTTAAAAATTAGAAAAATAGAAAAAATTTAATAGAAAGTAAAATGAAAGCCGAGCAAATGATGCTTTTTGGTAATAATTTTGAAGAGGAAGAAGAAATAGAAACTGAACTTATAAATGAAAAATGAAATAAAAGTTTTAGAAATGTTAAAAAGTTATGGACTTGAACTCTTTAAGTCCTTTGGAAAGCTTATTAAAATTGAGTGAATTAAAGAAAAATTCTTCTTGGAGGAAATAATGACTAAGAAAAAATTGCATATATTGGAGCAGGAATAGTAGCATTGGTACTGGGATATTTCAATTATTTTGGTTCTGATAAAGAAACAGGAGATATAAGAAAAGTGATTGAAAACCATCAATGCAGTCTATGAAAAGTGATGATCTTCGTATAGAAGCAGAGAAGCAAGTTGACTACATAGATGAGAAAAAGAAAGTAAGTTTGAAAAAGGCAAAAGCATTTTTATTCAAGGAATGCTTTTCTAAGTGGAGATAATGCCTTTCTTGATAAAGATAGAAAACTTAACATTAGATTCTAATATTTCTAGGAAAAAGTGCTAATGGTTGGGAAATTAAGGCTTCTCAATTAAAATATAATAAAGAAACTGAAGAGCTAGAATCAACTAAAGCCTATGTATGCTAAAAATGAAGAAAAAGGGTATAGAGGTATTAGCAAAATAAATTTAAGACAACTGTTTCTATGGATAATATAACTTTTAGAAGACGGAGTTGTTATAAAGAATAAACTGTTTTCTATAGTGGCTGATAAAGCAAACTACAACAATGAAGCTAAGACTATAACATTGGAAGGAAATATTGCCTTATCTAATAAGATAGGAGAAATTGGAGATATCAATACTCTTACAGATGTAAGAAAGCTTCAAGTTGGTGAAGTAGAAAAAAGGTAAGGAAATGTCGGAACATTTTCTAAAGTTTACTTTAATCTAAATGAAAGAAATCTTTATGCAACTGATGGCTTTGATATGAAGTATGGTGAAGTTGGGCTAAAGGGTAGAGACATAGTTTTAAATGAAACTGATCAAAGTTTCAAGGTTACAGGAGATGTTAAATTCACTTATCAAGACTATATTTTTGATGTAAATTATATAGAAAAAGAAGCTAATAGTGATACAATCAATGTATATGGACAAATTAAAGGTGGAAATCCTGAATATTCTGTTCTAGCAGATAAAGCTGAATATAATATAAATGATAAGAAGTTTAAGATTTTAGGTAATGTTGTTGTGACTTCAACAAAGGGTGAAAAACCTTAAAAGCAGATACTTTTGTATATTCTAGTGAAACTAAAGAAGCAGATATATATGGAAATAAAATTCTATATACATCTCCAACAAATAATTTAGAAGCAGAATATATTCACTATAATTCTGAAACTAAAGATAGTTACTACTGATAAAGCCTTTTTGATTCTTGGAATGAAAAAGGTGAAGGAATAAAAAGGAACAAGCATAGTATATAACTTTAGGAACTAAAGATTTCTATTCTAAAGAAGAAATTACAGTAAAAATAAAAGACTATGGTTTAACAACAAAAAGAATGTAACATATAAAGAAGAAACAGGTATTTTTATCAGCACCTGAGCCTTATGTTATAAAATCTAAAGATGAAAGCTCTGTGATAAATGGAAATAGTATCACTTACAATAAAAAGACTGGAGAGCTTACAAGTCCAGGAGATATTGTAATGAACAACAAAGGTACTATTATGAAAGGACATGATCTAGTTTTCAATAATATAACAGGTAGAAGGAAAACTTCAAGGACTCTATACCTTTTGAAAATAAAGAAGATAAAATGTCGGAACTGCACTAAAAGAAATAATAATCAAAAAGAGGCGAATATAGTTGATTTAATGGGACCTGTTAGAGTTAAACAAGATACTACAAATATGGTAGTTGACAAGGCTAGATATTCATATAAAGATGAGCTAGTTCATGTAAATACTCCAGTTAAATTTGATGATCCAGTTAGATCTATGGTTGGTTCTGTAAGCTCAGCAACATATAGTCCAAAAGATGGAATATTAAGAGGATCTGATTTTCAATATGAGAGGAACCTAATAGAATCAGCTAAGGCTCAAAAATATATGTTCTTTACAATAAAGAAAATAGAAGATTAGAATTAGTAGGAAAATGCTTACTTAAGTTCAGGAGCAGATAGCATAACTGGATCAAAAATAGTATATTACTTAGATACTAAAGATGCAGAAAACTCCAACTAATAGTGTAATTAAAATACGATCAATACACTATAAAAATCTAGTTATGGAAAAAGTAAATAAAAGAAAAGTGGAGAAATTTTTTGTAAAAATGCAGATGTAAAATCTGTTGATGGAAATGAATTCTATTCTAATCAGGCTAAGGGTAATATAAATGATGTTGTTCACTTTTACAGGAAATGTAAAAAGGTAAATCTAAACAAAAAGAGAGATGTATATTTCTCTGGAGATAAAGCTAGACTTATACATAGCTAAGGTAGATGATAAGTATCAAGCTAAGAAAGTCATAGTAAATACTAAATCTACTTTTTACTCAATTAAATAGAAAAATAGTTTCTAACTACATGGAACTAGATTTAATTAAGAAGGAAGTATATGCAAAAAGATAAACCTGTATTGACTATAGATGATGGACTAAAAGGAAATACTCTTGTTAAAGCTGATGATGTTACAGGATATATTGATCAAGATCTAATTAAGCTTTAATAAAAATGTCTATGTAAAGAATGTAAATGAAAAGAAGAAGAATAGTTTTTAACAGCTGATAGAGGAGTCGTGACAAAAGAAAATGGCTGATGTATATGATAGAGTTAAGGTTGTTACAAAGATTCTGTTACAACAGCTAATGAAGGTCATTATGATATGGAAAAATAGAAAAATAAGAGCTAAAGGAAATGTCCATGTTGAATATCAAACAGATAAATCAGCAGGAAATGTATTTGATAATATGACATCTACCAATACACTACATAAGGCTATGATGTGCAAAAAGGAGATTTGAATGATAACTTTCTAAGTGCTGATAATCTTGTTAAAGCCTACAAAGGAAGAAAGGTTGTAGACAGGGTTAGTTTAGAGGTAAATAAGGGAGAGATTGTTGGACTTCTTGGACCTAATGGAGCAGGAAAAACAACAACTTTCTATATGATAACAGGGATAGTAAGACCTGATGATGGAGAAGTTTTATGTGCTGAGGAAGACATAACTAACTTACCTATGTATAAAAGAGCAGATATGGGAATAGGATATCTTGCACAAGAACCTTCTGTTTTAGAAACTTAACAGTTGAAGAGAATATAGAAGTGGTTCTTGAAATGAAAGGTATTTCAGAGCAAAGAGCAACAGGATAGATTACTTGAAGAGTTTAAATTGACTCATGTAAGAGATTCTTTAGGATATGCTCTATCTGGTGGAGAAAGAAGAAGAATAGAGATAGCTAGAACAATAGCAAATAATCCAAGCTTTATCTTACTTGATGAGCCTTTTGCAGGTGTTGACCCTATAGCTGTTGAAGATATACAAAATATCATAAGACATCTTAAAAAAAGAGGTCTAGGAATATTGATAACAGACCATAATGTAAGAGAAACTTTAAAGTATTACAGATGAGATCATATATTATGGCAAAAAGGAAAGGTATTAATTGAGGGAACACCTCGTGAAATAGCAAATACCCAGAAGCAAAGAAGAAGTATATTTGGGGAGATTTGATTTAGATTAATTGCAGGAACAATGTGGTATAATGGAATGAAACGGCTAATACTGATTTCCGACAGATGAAAAAGTGGAGAAGGAGTTTTTTACCACCTTTTAGTATCAAAAGATGAAATAAAAACTTTACTTGAAATAGAGAAGAATGGAAAAGATAGTTCCAGCTACTTCATCATGATCCTAAGATGTGTATAGAATATGCTCCATTTGATGGAAATATTTGTATGTTTTATGCGGAATTTCATCTGAGAAATCTGATACAAAACTTTTAATTGTTTATGCTGATGAGAAAGATACAAGATTTTTACATGACAAGTGTTGGAGAAGCCCATATAGCCTTTTTGTTGGTGGGTTTTCATTGTAGAAGAATATCATGGTTTCATTTAATATCAACTTTTACAAAAAGCGTTTTGAAGAATATATATGAACAAAAATATAAAAGATAAATAATAAAAGGAGGGAGGCTATGTGGAAGAATTCATCTTCCATTATAGATATAGTAACAGGTAACGAAATTAGAGAGAAATTTATTGAATTTTTATGCAAAAACAGCATAAACATTTTGAAAGTGCATCTTTGATACCAGATGATCCAACTCTACTTTTTAACAGTAGCAGGAATGGTACCATTTAAACCATATTTTCTTAGGACAAAAGGAAGCACCTTTATCCAAGAGTTACAACTTATCAAAAAATGTATAAGAACAAAATGACTTAGAGAAATGTTGGAAGAACAGCAAGACACCATACATTTTTGAAATGTTAGGAAATTTCTTTTGGAGATTATTTCAAAGAAGAAGCTATAGCTTGGTCTTGGGAATTTGTGACAGAAGTTTTAAAGCTTGATAAAGATAAACTATGGGTAACTGTATTCACTACAGATGATGAAGCAGAAAGAATCTGGATAGAAAAATGTAATTTTTCCAAAAGAAAGAATAGTTAGAATGGGAGAAAGTGAAAACTGGTGGTCAACGTGGATCTACTGGTTCTTCAGTGAATCTTGTTCTGAAATCCATGTGATCTTGGTACAATATGGTGGAGATGAAAAATTCTAAAATTGGTGATGAAGGAACAGATAACCGTTTCATAGAAATATGGAATCTAGTGTTCACTAGAATGGAATAGAATGGAAGATGGAAGTCTAGAACCCTCACCTAAAAAGAATATAGATACAGGAGCAGGACTTGAAAGACCAGCAGCAGTAGTACAAGGTAAGCCTAATAACTTTGAAACTGACTTACTATTCTCTATCTTAGAAGAAGCAGCAAGAATTACAGGAAGTCAATATGGTAAAAAGTCTGAAACTAACTTCTCTTTAAAGGTTATAACAGACCATGCAAGAGCAGTAACTTTTCTTTAGTTAATGACGGAGTTATACCTTCTAATGAAGGAAGAGGATATATCCTAAGAAGAATTTTAGAAGAGCAGTTAGACATGGAAGATTATTAGGATATAAAGAATTATTCATGTATAAGATGGTAGATAAGGTTGTTGAAAGATTTGAAGTTGCTTATCCAGATTTAAAGAAAAATTTAGAAAATATCAGAAAAATTGTAAAAATTGAAGAAGAAAAATTCTCAATACTTTGGATCGAGGAATACAACTAGTTAATCAAGAAATTGACAATTACTAGCTAATGGAAAGAATAAACTAGATGGAGAAGTTTCATTTAAAGCTTTTATGACACTTATGGTTTCCCTTACGAATTGACAGAAGAAATTGCAGAAGAAAGAGGAGTAACTGTATTAAGAGAAGAATTTGAAGCTAAAATGGAAGAACAAAAAGAAAAAGCTAGATCGGCTAGAGAAGTTGTAATGGAAAAAGGACAAGACAGCTTTATAGAAGACTTCTATGATAAACATGGAGTAACTAAATTTACTGGTTATGAAAAAGACTGAAGATGAAGCTACACTTCTAAGCTCAAGAGAAGCAAAAGATGGAAAATGTCTATTGATTTTTGATAAAACTCCTTTCTATGCTGAATCAGGAGGACAAGTTGGAGATCAAGGAAGAATTTATTCAGATAACTTCTCAGCTAAAGTCTTAGATGTACAAAAACAAAAAGATATATTTATTCATACTGTTGAAATTGAAAAAGGTAGTGCTGAAGAAAACAAAACTTATAAATTGGAAGTAAATCTTCTTAGAAGACTTGACACAGCTAAAAACCATACAGCTACTCACTTATTACATAAGGCTTTTTAAGAGAAGTAGTTGGAACTCATGTTCAACAAGCAGGATCTTTGAGTTGATCCAGATAAATTAAGATTTGACTTTAGCCATTATGAAGCTGTTACAGCTGAACAACTCACTAAAATTGAAAAATATAGTAAATGATTAGAGAAGGTATAGACGTTGTTGTAAGTCATCACAGTATAGAAGAAGCTAAAAACTTAGGTGCTATGATGCTATTTGGGGATAAATATGGGTGAAGTAGTAAGAGTTGTAGATGTCCCTGGATTCTCAACTGAACTTTGTGGAGGAACTCACATAGATAACATAGCTAAGATAGGACTATTTCAAAATAGTTTCTGAAGTGTGGTATAGCAGCAGGAGTTAGAAGAATAGAAGCTAAGACTGGTTATGGAGCATACTTAGTTGAAAAAGAAGAAGCAGATACTTTAAAAAGAAATTGAAAAGAAATTAAAAAGCTTCAAATACTAATGTAGTTGAGAAAGTAGACTTTAGAAAGTTTGAAAAGATGCTGAAAAATCATTGGAGACTTTAAAAACAAAAATTGCTTTATTTGAAACAAAGGCAGCATTGTCAGGAATGGAAGAAATAAATGGAGCTAAAGTATTAATAGCTACATTTAAAGATAAAGACAGTTGACGACTTAAGAACTATGATAGATACTATTAAAGATAATAATGAAAAAGCAATAGTAGTTCTAGCAAGTACTCAAGATAAGTTATCTTTTGCAGTAGGAGTTACAAAAACTTTAACTGATAAGGTAAAAAGCAGGAGACTTAGTAAAAACAACTAGCTGAAATGACAGGTGGAAAAGGTGGAGGAAGACCAGATTTTGCACAAGCTGGTGGAAAAGATGAAAGCAAACTTTTAGATGCCTTAAAAAGAAATTAGAGCTACAATTGAAAGTAAACTATCATAAAAATCAATGTGATATACTTAGATTAATTAGTACGATAAAAATAGTTCATTACTGAGTAGATTTTTAACGATAAAAATTTCAAGAGATTCTGTATTTTCGAAACTCGCCAACATAGTTGGCTTCAGACACGCCGACAATTACTCGGCTCATCTCTATTTCGATTTTTATCTCAAAAATCTACATTCGTAATTCACTTATTTTTATCGATATCAATATCGCTAAGATAAATAAATATATTTATTTAATTTTATCAAAATCTAGAAGGCATCAAAGTTATTTTTATGAATTAATAAGAGGTAGAATGAAAAGATATTTAGCATTAGATATTGGTGATGTTAGAATTGGAGTGGCAAGATCTCGATTTAATGGGGAATAATTGCCACCCATTAGAAACTATAAATAGAAAAAGTGAAGTCTGTCAAAAGAATAGCTGAGCTTTGTAAGGAAAAATAATACAACCTCAATAGTTGTAGGTATACCCTAAGAGCCTTGATGGTGAAGAAAAAAGACAGGCTGAAAAAGTAAGAGAATACATAGAAAAGTTAAAAAAGAAATAGAAAATCTTGAAATAATTGAAATAGATGAAAGATTTTCAACAGTGATAGCTGACAATATATTAAAAGATTTAAATAAAAAATGGAGCTATTGAAAAAAAGAAAAGGTAGTAGATAAAGTTGCTGCCTCAATAATATTACAAACATACTTAGATATGAAAAAAATAATTTTTATATGGAGGACGGGAAAGAATGAATAGTAAGTTATTTATAAGATTGTTAATAGTAATAGCAATTTTATAACAGCAGTATACTACTAGTATAAAGAAACCTATAAAACTTGGACTAGATTTAAAAAGGTGGAGTTTATGTTGTACTTGAAGCTGTGGAAGATAAAAATTCAAATGTAAAAATTGATAGCGATGCTATGAACAGACTAATTGAAGTATTAAATAGAAGAATTAACGGAATAGGGGTTGCAGAATCTTCTATACAAAAAGCAGGAGATAACAGAGTTATCGTAGAATTACCAGGATTACAAAATGCAGAAGATGCTATAAATCTAATAGGTAAAACAGCTTTATTGGAATTTAAAATAATGAATGAAGATGGAACTTTAGGAGAAACTTTACTTACAGGTTCAGCATTACAAAAAGCCGAAGTATCTTATGATAATTTAGGAAGACCTCAAATATCATTTCAAATGACACCTGATGGTGCACATGTTTTTGCAAAAATAACTAGAGAAAATATTGGTAGACAACTTGCAATCACTCTTGATGGAGAAGTTCAAACAGCACCTAAAATAAATACTGAAATAGCAGGTGGTAGTGGAGCAATAACAGGTAACTACACTGTTGAAGAGGCAACAGCAACAGCAACTTTATTAAATGCAGGAGCATTACCAATAAAAGCAGAAGTTGTTGAAACAAGAACTGTTGGAGCAACTCTTGGAGATGAATCAATAGCACAAAGTAAAAATGCTGGTATGGTTGCAATAGGGTTAATTTGGTTATTTATGATAATTTTCTACAGATTACCAGGAATTATAGCAGACTTTAGCAATAATCATATTTGGATTTATAACATTTGCTTGTCTAAACTTCATAGATGCAACACTTACATTACCAGGAATAGCTGGATTTATCTTATCACTAGGAATGGCAGTCGATGCTAACGTTATCATCTTTGAAAGAATAAAAGAAGAATTAAGATTTGGAAATAGTATAAGAAACTCAATAGAATCTGGATTTGGAAAAGGTTTTGTTGCTATATTTGACTCAAACTTAACAACTTTAATAATAACTGCTATATTATTTGTATTTGGTACAGGATACAATCAAAGGTTTTGCTGTAACATTGGCTTTAGGAACACTAGCTTCTATGTTTACTGCAATAACAGCAACAAAAGTATTACTTCTAACTTTTGTAAATATATTCGGTTTTAGAAGTCCAAAACTTTTTGGAGTTACAGAAGGAGGAGAAAACTAATGAAAGTAAATTTGCACATTATAAGAAATATAAAATATTATCTATCAGTTTCAATAGTTCTTGTTGTTTTATCAATAGTAGTATTCTTTGCAAAAGGGATTAAACTATGGAATAGATTTCACAGGAGGAAACTTATTTCAATTAAAATATAATGATAAAAATAACATTGACTGAAATTAACGAAAATTTAGATAAATTATCTGAAAAAAATTACCTCAGGTTAATTCAAATAGTAGAAAGGTTCAAATCTCTGAAGATGGAACAGTAATTTTAAGAGTTCCTGAATTAAAAGAAGAAGATAAAAAGAAAGTTTTTAAATAGCTTACAAGAATTAGGAGCTTTCAATTTAGATAAAAGAGGATAAAGTTGGAGCAAGTATAGGAGATGACTTAAAGAAATCAGCTATCTATTCACTAGGTATAGGAGCAATTTTAATAGTTCTATACATAACATTAAGATTTGAGTTCAGTTTTGCTATTGGGAGGGTATACTATCGTTATTACATGACATTATCATAGCTAGTAGGATTTATAGCTCTTATGGGTTACGAAGTTGATACTCCATTTATAGCTGCTATACTTACTATACTTGGATACTCAATAAACGATACTATCGTTATTTATGACAGAATAAGAGAAAACTTAAAGAGAAGACACACTAAAAAAATTGGACATTAGAAGATTGTATGGATGAATCAGTTAACCAAACTGCTATAAGATCTTTTAAATACATCAATAACTACACTATTTTCTGTAATAGCTTTTATTGATATTTGGTGGAGCAAGTTTAAAAACATTTTATAATGACATTGTTAATAGGTATACTTGCAGGTACATACAGTTCAATATTTATCGCAACTCCAATAGTTTACATATTGAATAAGAGAAAAAGGTAACAATATGGAAGATATGTTTAAAGATGATGATGAGAAAATAATGATGGTAAGAGAGTAGAAAAGATTTTAGTATAAATTTAAAATAAAAAGGGAGTGGAGGAGAAAAAATGGATCAAAAATGCTGAAATGAAAAATTAGAAAGTAGTTATGATGAAAACCCATATATTTCTAAAACATATTATCATACACAACCTGAGAAATTAAAAATCTAATTTAAGATTATTAGATTTTATTAGTCCAGACTTAAAAATGCAAAAAGTTTTAGAAATTGGTTGTTCATTTGGTGGAAATATAATTCCTTTTGCAATTGAAAAATCCTGATGCAACTGTTGTTGGAGTAGATTTATCTAAGGTTCAAGTTGATGAAGGAAATAAAAATAATAGATTTTCTAGGTTTAAAAAAATATTAGAATATACCATAAAAATATTTTTAGACTATAATGAACATTTTTGAACAATTTGACTATATCATCTGTCATGGAGTTTTTCTTGGGTAGATGAAAATGTTCAAAAAGGTATACTAAAATTTATAAAAACATCTTACAAAAATGGTTTAGCTATGATTTCATATAATACTTATCCAGGTTGGAAAGAGTCTAGAAGTATCAAAAGATGCTATGAAATTTAGAAATAGAATGTTAGCTAAACAAAATAAGAGATGTAACAGGAAAAGAAATCAAATTGCTTATGGTAAAGGTATATTAGAATTTCTTAGATGAATATTCTGGTTTAAATAAGAGAATAAAGATAACTTTTGCCTATGTTGGACAATGACTACTATTTATTACATGAGTATTTTTGAAGTATACAACACTCCTTTTTATATATATGACTTCAATGAATTGTTAGAAACAGAAGGATTATCTCATGTAGTTGATAGTTATTTACAAAAATCATTCCCATTTTTATCAAAATGAAATCTTAGATAAGATTGAAAATGATTGTCAAAATGACTATATAGGAAAAGAACAATATTATGACTATCTAACTGACTGTCAATTTAGAAGCAGTATTATAACTCATACGAGATAATATAAAAAGATATCAATATCTCAAGAAATATAAAAAATAGATAGTATAAAAAGCTTTTAAATTATAGAGGTTTCTATGTTAAAAGAATGAAGAAGGAAAAATATGTAATAGGTGAAGATAAAGAAGTTGTGGAAAGTGAAAAGAAAAGCTTTATTCTTAGAAACAGTAGCTAAACATTATCCTAACACAGTTACAGTAGAAGATCTTGAAAAAGAATTGGGAGATAAGTTAACTACTGTTGAAATCTGTGAAATTCTTTTAGTTTTTAATCTATCAAAGAAAAAATAGAAGTTTACAATGATAAATTAACTGTAAATAAAGAAGAAAAAGTTAAAAATATCAGATAGATATAGAAAATATGTTGAATATTTTGCTGAAACTAAATTCCCTGTTATAAGTTCATATGGACTATCAGGTATAAATGATTTAGGTTTAGATTTATTGAGAGCAAATGTTTATCTTACTATTTGATGGAACAAGAACAGATGATTATATAGTAGAAATCTTAAAAAGCAGAAAACATGCAAGAGATGAAATCAAAGTAGATAATACTGATAGTAAGGCAGTAGAAACTATTTTTAAAAGAATATGTTGCTACTATGAGAACAATAATAGAAGAAAATTTCTTGAATAAATAAAAAGGTTGTTGCAATCAAATTTTGCAACAACCTTTTTACTAATTATATTCTTTGTCTATCAAGATTTTCACAGCATCTTCAAACCGTTCTTAAATGTAGATTTAAAAACTTCTAAAGGATTTTTTTTATTTCTTTTGCCTTACATTTCTTTACTGAATCTTTCAAAATAATTACAAAAGTTACTTGTAGCAGTTCCAAAAGGATAAATAACTTTATCACTTAAATCATATTTCTTTATAAAAAGAATGGATAGGAGGTGCATAAGTAAAGCACCATAGCAGGAATTTACCTATAAAAAATTTTTATCATAATTAGATAAGTCAATTTACATTTTTTTAATTGCAGGTTCATAATCTGTCTTACAATGAACTAAACCTATAGTGTAAAGCTGTTAGTTTACTATATGGTTTTTCTAACTCTATTTCGTAGGTATCAGCATCAGTAAAGTTTTTAATACATCTACAACTGTCAGTCCACTTAAAGAATAATAAACAATCAATGACTTAGCCATAATGAACCTCCTTTAGATCTTATTCAATCAATTATATCTTTAAAAATTTTTTAACTTTTTCATAAAACCTGATTTTCTGTTCATAGTTTTTGTCATTTAAGCTTTCTTCAAATTTTTTTGTAGTAGTTCTTTTTGTTTATCAGTTAAAGTTTCTTTGGAGTTTTCTATAGTAATTTTTACAATGATATCTCCTTGTCCATATCCTCTAAGAGATTTTTATACCTTCTCCTTTAACTTTTAATAGTCTTCCACTTTCAGTTCCTTCAGGAACTCTAATAGTTTTCTTACCATTTAAAGTAGGTATTTCAACTTCTCCACCTAAAACAGCAGTTGAATATGATATAGGTACTTCACAATATAGATTTTCTCTATCTCTTACAAAAAAATATCATGAGATTTTATTCTGATAACTATGTATAAATCTCCATTAGGCCCACCACTTTGACTGGCTTCACCTAGACCTGCATATTTTAATTTTTGTCCATCATCTACACCAGCTGGTACATTAATTTTCTTTTCGACAGTTTCTTTTGCTATTCCTGTTCCATGACAGTGTTTACATTTCTTTTCAGGAATTTCTCCCTTACCATGACAGTCAGGACAGACAGTTTGAGATTGCATCATACCCAATATAGTTCTTTGTTGAGTTTTTACTGTTCCTTGTCCATTACAAGTAGGACAAGTTTTCATTTTGCTGTCTTCTCCACCTGTTCCATGACAATGTTCACATTTTCCATTTCTCTTATATTTTATAGTTTTTTCAACACCTTTAGCAGCTTCTTCTAAAGTGATTTCAAGATTATATCTTAAATCATGCCCAGGTTCAGCATAGCTTCTTCTTGAAGAACCACCAAAACCTGCAAATCCTTCAAAGCTACCGAAACCTCCACCACCAAAAATATCACCAAAAATATCACCAAAGTCAAATCCATTAGCATTAAAGCCTCCGCCACCAAATCCAGCTCCAGCTTCAAAAAGCAGCATGACCAAATTGATCGTATTGTTGCTTCTTTTGAGGATCTGAAAAGGATTTGATAAGCTTCATTTATTTCTTTAAATTTTTCTTCTGCATCTTTTTTCTCAGCATCACTTGCATTTGTAAACTTATCAGGGTGATATTTCATAGCAGCCTTTCTATAGGCTTTCTTTATATCTCCTTCACTTGCACCTTTATCTACTCCAAGGACTTCATAATAGTCTCTTTTTTCCATAATTTCCCTCCATCTAATTTATTTTAATATTCAATTAGCTATTATATTTTTATTTAAAATTTTTTTCAAGCTCTAAAAAGATATTTTTTTATTTCAATACCTTTATTTCCACCTTCTCCACCACTATATCCACCTAAGCTACCATCTTTAGAAACAACTCTATGGCAGGGGTATAATTATAGGGATAGAGTTTTTTTCCATTAGCAGAACCAACAGCTCTAACAGCTTTATCTTTTTCCAATTATTTTAGCTTCATCACTATATGAAATAGTTTCTCCATAAGGAATTTTTAACAATGAATTCCAACATTCTTTTTGAAATTCTGTTCCTATAACATCTAATTTAATATTAAATTCTTTTTCTTTTTCCCAGAAAAATATTCTTCCAATTGCTTACTACATTTTTGTTAAAGGAGATTCTGTAGAAATATTATATAGTTTTTCTTTCTTCTATATCTATCTTTCCTAAAAAAACTTATTTCACTTATACCATCTTTTTCTTCAATTATCTCTAAATACCCGATTTCTTCATTGTATAAAAAATGAAATACCTTTAATACTTTTACCATCTTTTCTCCTTATAAACAAAATTAGTAAGTAATAGGAAGAGTTAACTTCCTATTACTTACAATATTATTTTTATGCTAAATTCAGTTCTTTTTAAATATAAATAAAGTTTTTTTCTCTTCCAGAATAATTCCAATAAGTAATATCTTGCTCAATAAATAACCATTTTAATAATTTTATACAAACATCAACTGGTAAACCTAAAAAAATCATAATTATCAAGAAAACTTACTGGATTACACCCTATAGATATCATTTACTAGAGGCTTAATTAACTCGTCGTACTTCTCTTTATTATATTCTTTTTTTAAATTTAAATCATTAATCAAAATCATCATGTTTTGGAGAATTTTTTTAACCTATTATTAGGAAAAATTTTTCTTCAATACATACTTTAAAAATCAAAACCTTTGTTTTAAAGGAGATGGATGTTCTAAATATATTTTTCCAAGAGTTGTACTTTCAACAAAAATAATTAAATCTTTCTCCTGCTTTTTCAGCTTTAAATAAGTCAATAAGGTTTCTCTATACTCTTCTTTACTATTAGCTTTTATATCAACAAAAATATTTTTTTCTATCCATTATTAATATTCCTTATATTAGTCTACAATTTCTGCTTCTGCTACATCGTCATCTTTTTTTATTTTCATTTGAATCTGTATTAGCTTGAGCACCTGCTTGTTGTTGAGCTTGTGCATTCTTATAAAGTTCTTCTGCAAATTTATTAGCAGCTTGTGATAATTTTTCCAAAGCAGAATCTATTGCAGATTTATCATCACCATCTTTAACTTTCTTTAATTCTTCAATAGCAGCTTCTATATTTTTCTTATCTCCTTCACTTACTTTATCAGGATTTTCTTTTAAAGTCTTTTCAGTAGCAGAGATTAATTGGTCTGCTCTATTTCTTGCTTCTACTAATTCTTGGAATTTCTTATCTTCTTCAGCATGAGCTTCAGCTTCCTTAGTCATTCTTTCAATTTCTTCTTTAGAAAGGTTACTTGAACCAGAAATAGTTACTTTATTTTCTTTTCCTGTTCCTAAATCTTTAGCAGATACATGAACAATACCATTAGCATCTATATCAAATGTAACTTCTATTTGAGGTACACCTCTTGGAGCAGCAGGGATACCTTCAAGGTTAAATTCCCCTAACTTATGGTTATCAGCAGCTCTTGATCTTTCCCCTTGTAATACATTTATAGTAACTGCTGTTTGATTATCAGAATAAGTAGAATATACTTGTGATTTCTTAACTGGGATAGTAGTATTCTTTTCTATCATCTTTGTAAATACTCCACCAGCTGTTTCAATTCCTAATGATAATGGAGTTACATCAAGAAGTAATACATCTTTAACATCTCCCATTAATACTCCACCTTGTATTGCAGCACCAGCAGCAACAACTTCATCAGGGTTTATTCCTTTATTAGGTTTCTTTCCAAAGAAGTTTTCAACCCATTCTTGAACTGCAGGGATTCTTGTAGAACCTCCAACAAGTAAGATTTCATCTATATCTTTTGTATCAAGATTTGCATCTTTTAATGCTGTCTTTGTTGGTCCTTGAGTTGCTTCAACAAGATGTTTTGTTAAATCATCAAATTTTGCTCTTGTCAATTTCATTTCTAAGTGTTTAGGACCTGTTGCATCCATAGTTATGAATGGTAATGAAATTGAAGTTTCCATTAATGTTGATAATTCTTTTTTAGCTTTTTCAGCTGCATCTTTTAATCTTTGGTAAGCCATTTTATCATTTGATAAATCAAGACCTGTTTCTTTCTTAAATTCTGTAACTAACCAATTTATAACTTCATTATCAAAATCATCTCCACCTAAGTGGTTTGTTTCCTGCTGTTGATATAACTTCTATAACACCATCAGATATTTCAAGAACAGATACGTCAAATGTTCCTCCACCAAGGTCAAATACTAATACTTTTTCTTCTTTTTTCTTTTCAAGTCCATAAGCAAGAGCAGCAGCAGTTGGTTCGTTTATAATTCTTTTTACATCTAATCCTGCTATTACCCCAGCATCTTTTGTAGCTTGTCTTTGAGAATCAGTAAAAGTAAGCTGGTACTGTAATAACTGCTTCTTTAACTTCTTCACCTAAGTATGCTTCAGCATCTTTCTTTAATTTTCTTAATATCATTGCAGAAATTTCTTGTGGAGTATATTTCTTTCCAAAAATTTCTACTTTATAATCAGAACCCATATGAGTTTTTGATTGAGCTTACTGTTGAAGTAGGATTTGTTACAGCTTGTCTTTTTGCTATTTCTCCTACAACTACTTCTCCATTTATCTTTAATATTTACAACTGATGGAGTAGTTCTAGCTCCTTCAGAGTTTGGTATTATTGTTACATTTCCACCTTCCATTACTGCCACACAAGAGTTTGTTGTTCCTAAATCAATTCCTATTATTTTACTCATTTTATCCTCCTATAATCTATCTATATTTTATTTTTTTATTTCTTACACACTATAACCATTGCTGGTCTGATAACTTTACCTTTCATCGTATAACCTTTTTGTAATACTTTTACGATTTCGTCTTCATTTTTATCTTCACATGCTTCAACACCAACTGCATGGTGATATTCTGGATTGAAAAGCTCCTTCAGTTGATATTTCTTCAACACCCTTCACTAGTCATGATATCTTTAAGGTTTCTTACTATCATTTCAACACCCTTTTAATAGTGAATCAAAATCTTTGCTTTCAATAGAAGATTCAATAGCTCTTTCAAAATTATCCAAAACTTCCTAAAAAAATTGAGTGATAATTTTTTTCAGAAGCAAATTTTTTTAAGTTCTTCAACTTCTTTTTCTTTTTCTTTTTAGTAAAAATTTTTGAAATTCAGCTTGTTTTCTTAAATAGTCATTTTTTTAAAGTTTCTATTTCAGCTTTTTAGTTTTTTTAGTTTCTTCTTCATGTTTATGTCCATGTTTTTCCACAACAAGTGTGTCCACCATGTTTCATGCTCATGCTCATGCTTCATGAGCTTCTTCTTTATTTATGTCCTCTTCTAAAAACCTCATCTTTAATATCTTTATCTTGATCTTGCATTGACTGCCTCCTAAACTTTTTTTATTTTTTTCTCTTTCCATTGAATTAATGAGTTTATTAACTTCCCTACTAACATGATTTATAAGCCCCATCGTTTTAGAATATGCCATTCTCTTTTGGTCCCATAACTCCTATAATTCCTTGGGCACCACCTAGATTATAAATAGAATAGACAAAAACTAAAATCTTCCAATTCTTTAATACCTAATTCATCACCAAGAATTACATTAACATTTTGTCTTTGAATTCTCTTTAGCCTTTTTGTTCTATAAGTTTTTCAAATAGATCTCTGATATCTTTTTCTTTCATTGAAAAAAACTCAATTACATCTGTAACTTCTTCAATATCTTTATCTTTTTAAAAACACCTGGTAGATTATTGATAAAGTATTTACTAAGTTCATCTTCATCATCATGTTCATAGATGATGTCTGAACTTTCAGTAAAGAACTTTTCAATATCATTTATAGCAATTTCGTTATTTTTGATTTTCTCATTTCAGTTCAACAACTTTTTATCTACTTCATCTTTTTATAATAGGATAAGGTAAATGGATATTTTTAGTTTTTACTCTTCTATCCTCCATAACAATAACTGCCATAATTAGGTATTCATCTATATAAACGAGCTCCACTCTGTCAACTTTTGTATTATCAGGTTTTAGGTTCAACAGCTATACCTGCATAATTTGTCAACTTTGAAAGTAGAGTAGAAGTTTGTTTTAATATATTTTTCTAATTCATCAACTCTACGATTATACACATTACTAATATTTTTCAATTTCTTCCTGTGTAATCTTTTCTACTTTAAGGAGCTCAGTTAGGTAATACTTATATCCCATGTCTGTTGGAATACGTCCTGAGAAGTGTGTGTCTTTTCAATAAAACCCATATCCTCTAAATCAGCCATAACATTACGAATAGTAGCAGATGAGAGTTCTATTCCATATTTTTACCAATGTTCTGGAACCTATTGTGTCCCCAACCGTAAGATAATAATCTACAATAGCGTTGAGTACAAGTTTTTCTCTTTCAGAAATTCTCATAATCTCACCTCTTAATTCTTTCTATTAGCACTCACTTAAAAAGAGTGCTAATTTTTATAAAATACAATATACTATATAAAAATTATTTTTTTGTCAACTATTTTTTTAAAAAATTTTTTTCATTGAATTATAAAGAAAAAAAGAGAAGTATTTTACTTCTCTTACTTTTTATTTTAATTCTTCTTCTATTTCTTCTATACTAGGTAATGTTCCTTTAAAATTATCAGGTAAAAGTTTAGATAGTTGGTATTCAGATATTCCTATTGGTTCTTTAGAACTTTCAGATGCATATTTTGCAAGTATATTATCTTTTGTTTTGCAAATTAACAAGCCTATTGTTGGTCCATCATTTTTCTTCTTTTTAATATATGATTTACTGATGTTATATAAGTTCCTAATTGACCAATATCTGCTGGTTTAAATGCTGATATTTTTACCTCTATTACTATATAACAATGTAATTTTTATATGATAGAATAACATATCAATAAATTCTTCAGTTTCTCCCACTACTAATCTATATTCTCTTCCAACAAATGCAAAACCAGTTCCTAGCTCTAATAAAAATTTTTTGAATATTATCCATTAATGCATCTTTTTAATTCTTTTTCATTATATCCTTCTCTTATAGAAATAAAATCAAAAATTATATGGATCTTTTGTAATTTCTTTTTGCTAGAATCACTTTGAACATTAGGTAAACTTTCTTGGAAATTATTTATGGCTTTTCCTTGTCTTTCGTATAAATTTGTGTCTAAAAATTAAGTAATACCGACCTTGACCAACCATTTTCTATTATTTTATTTATATAAAATACTGCTTTTTCGATATTATTTTTCACATTTATCCATAATATATCTATGGTGCCCCCAAGGAATATTGAAAATATTATCATACTCATTCTTTTTAAATCATCCACAACTTGTGGATGATTTAAAAAGAATATAAACTATAAAATTTTTCATATATTTTAAATTTGTAACTGAGAAACCTTTTTGTATTTGGTATTACTTTTTTTGTAGGTCTAAACTTAAATTTTTCATAAAATCCCACTTCCCATTTACTTTCTGCTTTTAATTTTTACAATGTCTTTTCCAAGTGTCCAATAAAAATATTAACATTTCTTTATTTACAGAAATAGCTGCTTTTATTTGACTATTTTTGTATAACTTACTCAATTCTTCTATCCATTTTTTTATATTCATTATCTTTTATCATCAAAAATTTCATAATTTAGCCCTTTCCTTATTTTAAAAAGTCCCAATTCTTTTTAGAGCATTTTTGTAAAACTTAGAAAATCTTATTTTTTTCACAACAATAGTCAATATTACTAAATCTTCACTTCCTGTATTTATAATACTATGTTCTGAACCTTTTAAAACAAATATGACAACTTTCTGGTATAAGTATTTCTTCAACCTCATCACAAACAGCTTTTTCCTATTCCACTGATAATATAATTTATATCATCTCCTGAAGTTTGTGTATGTTTTCCTATTGAACTTCCTACTGGAATTTTTGTAAAAATAATACGGTAATTATCATCATTATACATTTTTGCATTTATATCCCCAACTCCATCATTCATTTTTGAAATGCATATTTCTTTAATTTTATTAAAATCAATTAACATATTATCACCTCTTTAGTATTATACCATTTTTATAAAAAAATGATATATAATAGAGCAAAAATAAAGTGAGGTAAAAATATGAAACAAAAAAAGAAAGAATAGAAAAAAATGGGAGAAGTTTCTGCTACTTATAGAAGTAAGGGACTTCTTGCTAGATATTGTTAAAAATTAGAAACAATATCATATGAATTATTTTTAAAAATTATTTGCAATATCATTTAATAAAAATAACTTTGATGTCAAGAGCCATTTCTAAAAACAAGATGTCTTAGCTCCATATCAATAATAGATAATTCTCTTAAATATGCGAATTTTAAATCTATATATTCTCCATTGGGCTTTTTAAAATAGTTATTTCTATAGGCAGCTAATTTAAAATAATAATTATTATTTTCCAAAAATTTTTTTTGCTTCAATTTCGCTGATTATATTAAATTTTTATCTCTTTATTTTTTTCATGTGTTCTATCAATTCATTACTTGTTTTGATAAGTTTTTTTGCATATAGAAGTTTCACCTCTTTTTAATTTTTATGAAAAAAATATAGAAAAAATAAACATAGATGTCTAGAAAGTTTTTAATTAAAATTATTATTTTTTTCTAATTTAGAAAAAAACAAATTCTAAATTTTTATTTAGCCATTCATCATCTCTTCCAAGTTCTTTTTAATCTTTGTAGATAGATTAAAAGCTGACTTATAGTCTTTCATATCAATATAAATGTAAGCTAGATTTGATAATAAATTTATATCGTTCTTATACTCTTCCTTAGAAATAACTTCTTCTATCATTTTAATAGCTTCCTTATGTTCAGCTAAGGCAAGAAGGATAGAAGTCATTCTTGTAGTAAGGACTAAGTCAACTTCCACAGGAGACAGTTCTTTGGCCTTTTTCATATAATCTAAAGCTAGTTGAGGCTTTTTAATTAAAAAGTATGTCCAAGCTATTTCAGAATATAGCCAAGTATCCTTTTCTTCCAAGCTCAATAACCTTTTGATAATTTTTTAAGGCTTCTTCATATCTTTCTTGAGATCTTAAATTATATGCCAATTGAGAATAAACCCATTCTTCATTATCTCCTAAAGAAATAGCTTTACGAAGATGTATTTCAGCTTCCTTATGATTTTCTAAGTTTGTCATAGTTCCAAGCTAGCTTTTGTTCTATAGAAATTAAATCTTCAGTTATATCTTCATCAGCACCTAAGTTTGAATAAATATTAAAATAATTTAAACTCTTATTAAGGTAGTGAATAGCCTCTTTGAGGCTCATCTATATCTCCTAATTCATGATATAACAAGGCTAAAAAGAAAAATACTAGAGCTTATCCTCAGGATTAATCTCTAAAAGCTTTTTAAAAAGGTATCTCTCAGCCTCAGAGATATTATCTAAATAGTAATATGAATGTCCCATACAATAGTTCCATATAGAAGTGTTGCTTTCACTGTCTTTAATACTTTCTAAAATTTCTATAGTTTTATCAAATTCATCTATACGACTGTATGCCTTAGCAAGACTTAGTTTAATTTTTGAGTTTTTATCTTCATCAGAAAGAGCTTCAATCACAGTTATTATTTTATGGTAGTCTCTTTCTTTTTCTAACTCATTTAGAAGTTTCATTAAATCATCTTTCATTTTCAAGCCTCCAATTAAAAATTTTTCCTAGTTCTAATTTTTAACCAATAAGCTAAAAATGCAATAGATAGACTAGCCTATAAAAGTAAAATAGTTTATAATATAATAAAAGAAAAAAATAGAAAGGAGGCTTCTATGAAAAAAAGGAATAGGTTTAGGAATAGATGATTTTAGAAAGATAATAAAAAGAAGATTGTTACTATTTTGATAAAACAAATTGGATAGAAGAGCTATTAAAAGATAGAACTCAGATAAAATTATTTACTAGACCAAGAAGATTTGGAAAGACTTTAAATATGAGTACATTAAAAGTATTTTTTTGATGTAAAAAAATGCTGAGGAAAAATAGAAAATTATTTAAAGATTTATATATAGAAAATCAGAATATTTTTAAAGAACAAGGGACAATATCCTGTAATATTTATCTCCTTAAAAGATTTAAAGAAAAAAATACTTGGGAAGAATGTTTTTTTGAAATAAAAGAATTACTTAGAAATTTATATAATGATTTTTTTATCATATAAGAGAAAGTTTGAATGAAAGTGACTTAAGAGAATTCGATAAAATTTGGTTAAAAGAAAAAGAAGCTAGTTATGATAATTCTCTTTTTAAATCTTACAAAATACCTATATAACTACTATAAAAAGGAAGTTGTATTATTAATAGATGAATATGATAATCCTTTAATAGTTGCTAATCAAAAAAATACTATAAGGATTCAATAAATTTCTTTAGAAAATTTTTTTAGTATAACATTGAAAAACAAATCCATATTTAAAAGACAGCTGTATTAACAGGTATAGTTCAAGTAGCAAAAGAAGGTATATTCTCTGGATTAAATAATGTGATAACTTATAATATTTTTAGAAAAGATAAAGTTTGAAACATTTTTTTGGGTTTTGAGTGAAGAAGAAGTAGAGGAAGCCTTAAAAATATTTTTGAAATGGACTATCAAATAGAAGAAGTTAAGAAGTGGTATGATGGCTATAAGTTTGGAGAAAAAGAAATATATAATCCTTGGTCTATCTAAATTATCTATCTAATAGTAAAATTACAAGCTTATTGGGTAAATACATCAGATAATGCTTTAATCTATGAGAATTTAAGTGTTGCTAATATGGATGTATTTAACTCTTTAGAAAAAGCTATTTGAAGGTAAAGAGATAAAAAAAGAAATAAGTCCATTTTTTTACTTTTTGAAGAATTGGAAAGATATAATGGAATATGGCAGTTAATGGTCTATAATGGCTATCTAAAATTAAATCAAAAAAATTGGAAGATGATGAGTATTTATTGACTATACCAAACTATGAGATACAAACATTTTTTTAAGAAAGGTTTTATAGATAAATATTTAATCGGTTCAAATTATTTCAATCCAATAATGAGAACTTTACTAGAAGGTAATATAGATGAATTTGGAAGAATGTTAGAAGAAATATTTTTAATAAATACAAGCTTTCATGATTTAAAAAGAAGAAAGTGTATATCACACTTTTTACTAGGAATGTTAATCTGGTTAAGAGATAAGTATGAAGTGAAATCAAATGGAGAAAGAGGACAAGGCAGATATGATATCTTACTTTTTACCACTTGATAAGAAAAAAAGCCAGCCTTTGTATTTGAATTTAAAGTATCAAAAGACAATAAAAAGGGATTAGAAAAGTAAAAGCAGAAGAAGCCTTAAATCAAATAAAAGAAAAAAACAATATGATGTAGGTATTAAGGAGTCAGGGAATAGATAAAATCTATAGAATAGGCTTAGCATTCAAAAGGTAAAAAAAGTAAAAATTAAATATGAACTAAATGATTAAACAAAAATTAGAATAGAGGAAAAATAATGAAAAGTATTAGTAGTAGGGAGATGTAGTAGGAAGACCTGGAAGAAACACTTTACAGGCATTTTTAGAGAAATATAAAGAAGATTATGATTTTTGTAATAGTAAATGGAGAAAAATTCAGCAGCAGGTTTTGGGTATAACAGTGAAAAATTGCAGATGAATTCTTATCTTGGGGAACAGATGTAATAAGTGGGGAAATCATAGTTGGGATAAAAAGGAAATCTATGAGTACTTAGATAATTCAGATAGAATGGTAAGACCAGCTAATTATCCATCAGATGTTCCTGGAAGAGGGTTATACTATCTTAGAGGATAAAAAGGAAATAAGATAGCTTTTAATCTCTTTTACAAGGAAGAGTATTTATGTCAGCTGTTGACTGTCCTTTTAGAACAGCAAAGAAACTAATTGAAAGAAAATTTCAAAGACAACAAAGAATATAATAATAGATATTCATGCAGAAGCAACTTCGAGAAAAATAGCCTTAGGAAAATATTTAGATGGGAGGTATCATTGGTTTATGGTACTCATACCCATGTACAAACAGCAGATGAAAGAATACTAGCTAATGGAAGTGGATATATTTCAGATGTAGGAATGACAGGCTCACAAAATGGAGTTATAGGAACAAATGCTGAAACTATAATAAAGAAATTTTTAACTTCTTTACCTCAAAAAGTTTGAAGTTGCAGAAGGAGAGGAACAACTTTCAGGAATAGAGGTTGAAATTGATGAAAAAGACAGGAAAAATGTAAAAAAATAAAAAAAGAATAAATTGGAGTGAAAATGAAGGTTTTAGAAGCTAAAAGTTATATATGAAAGTGACAATATAGAAAAATATAAGAAAAATAATTTCAGATATTTTTTTATGATTTTTGGAGTTACAGGACTAAAAGATAGAAGAGCCTCTTTTAAATAAGGATCCCTTTAAATTTTCTATAAGGGATGAAAAAAACAATTTTTGTTATCTGAAAAATTCTGTATCAGCATATTTTCCTTTGAATATCTATTCAGAAAAGAAAAAAAGTTCTAGAAGAAACTTTTAAAGAAAAAAATTTTCAGAAGATGAAGAAATAGTCTATAACTTAGATTTTTTTATGAATATGATGAGGAAGATTATCAAAAATAGTTGGAAGAAATATTTATTTGTTGAAAAAGTCAGTGAAAAAAATTTGTAGTAAAACCAACTTGGAGAGTATGAAAAAAACAAGATGATGAGCTAGTTATAGAGCTTGATCCAGGAAGAGCTTTTTGGAACAGGTTCACACCCTACAACTTCACTTCTATTGAGTTAATGGAAGAACAAGATTTTACTAACAAAACAATAATAGATATAGGGACAGGTTCAGGTATACTTATGATAGCAGGGAAACTATTAGGAGCAGGAGAAGTATATGGAACAGATATAGATGAATTTTCTATGGAAGTTGCTAAAGGAAAATCTACTTTTTAAATAATATATCTTTAGATGAAGTAAAACTTTTAAAAAGGAAACTTACTTGAAGTTATAGAAAATAAGAAGTTTGATATAGTAGTATGTAATATTTTTGGCTGATGTCTTAGTTAAATTATTAGATGAAATAAAAATATATCTTGAAAGAGGACTCAATAGTTCTTTTCTCAGGAATAATAGAGGACAAGTTAGCAGAAGTTATCTCTAAAGGCAGAATCAGTAGGGACTTGAAGTTGCGAGTAAAAGAAGATAAAGAGTGGAGAAGTTGTCGTCTATTGGTAAAAAAATAAGAATATTATTATAGAAAATAGAATAATAAAAAGCTAAATAATCTATTTTTTTGAAATTTTTAATCTGTGGAAGTTAGTTCTTTCTAAACCACAATGAAAGGCTCTAGCTTCCATAGCCAATGTTAAATTATCCACTTTTTATAACAGACATCAAAAAGTGGAAGTAAAAATTAAGCTATATTGAGACAATTTTTTTAAAAGGGATTCCTAGTTTCAAAATTACCTCCTCTTGCTTGTTGTGCCATTTTTAATAGTATTGAATTCCTGTAAAATAGTGGGAATAAATCTTAAAGTGATACTAAGCATAATGAGAAATCTTGAATAGGTAGTCCTATTTTTTTTAGAGGACTCAATAGAGTTTCTAAGGCTAAGGCAATATCTAAAGGTTTAGTAGTCAAAGTCAATAGAGATGAAAAAAATTAAAAAGTAAAATAATTCTTCCCATCATTTTTTTACAGTAGAAAAAAACACCACTATCATAGACAGAATATTTCCAAACTTTAAATAATAATTCTCCTTCTTGTTTAGAAAAAAATATGAAAAAAACTAGAAAAAATTAAAATATAACTCAGATATTTTAAACTCTTTAAAAAAATGCTGTTAAAGGAATTTTTGAAAGAAAGATAAGAATAAGAGCTAAAAGCAGTATAAATAACATAAATAGATAGATTGTCAGCGAAATAAAAAAAGAGTATAAGAGAAAAAAAGAACCAATTAATTTAGTTCTTGGATCTAAGTGATGTAACACACTATCTCTATTTATATACTCTCCTAATATTATATTCATGATTTTTATCCTTTATTTTTCTAATCTTTCTTCAATTGCTTTTAAAAATATCTTCTTCTTTTATTTCATTTTCAAACTTTAAAGGGATTTTTTTAAAATTTTTATTTAATCTATTTAAAAAAATCTATAGATTTTGGAAGAACTAGTCCTAAACTTTCTAAAGAAGCACTATATTTCTCAAACAGTTCAGAAGGTTTTTGTATGATATAGAACTTTTCCTTCACTCATAACAATAACTTCCTCAGCATAATTTAAAAACATCATTCATATCATGACTAGAGAAAAATAAAAAGCACTATTATTTTCTTTTTTTGCCAATTTAAAAGAATTTTTAAAAAGTTCATTTTTTTGACTCAGGATCTAAACCAACAGTTGCTTCATCTAAAAAGTAATAGCTGATTTTCCATAATAAAAACCCCAGCCAAAGCGACCTTTCTTTTTCACCACCACTTAAGTTTAAAGTTGAACGATGAAGATAGTCTTTATCTAAACCCACAAGTTGTAAAGCCTTTTCAACTCTTTCAGTGAGATCTTTTTCACTTAGTTTTAATTTTTTTAAACCAAAGCTAACATCTTTTAAAAAAATTGTAGTTTCAAAAATTTGATGTTCAGGATATTGAAAAAAATATAGCCAATATCCTCAGTTTTTCCATCTATACTTATTTCACCTGTCTGATGTTTTTAAAAAGTCCTTTAATTAATTTTTAAAAAGTGTAGACTTTCCCTGAACCTGTATGTCCAACAATAGCTATTCTTTTTATTTGAATTTATTTCTAAGTTAATATCTTTTTATAGCATTTTTTTCATCATTGAAAACCAGAATAACTATAGCTAAGATTTTTAATAGATATTTTCATAGACTATTTTCACCAAATCTTCCATATTAATATTTTTTTATCTTCTACTTTTTATATTATGTTTTTTTCCAAAATATTTTTTTATTTTTTTAGAAGAAAAAGCTATGTCATCATCAAAAAACTTTGTAAGGACTTCCTAAATACTTTTATCTCACCTTCTGATAAAAAGCATCACTTTAGAGGCTTCTAAGACATCATCTCTATCATGGGTAATATGAATAATAGTTTTTTTCCCTGAGAATTTAATTCTTTCATAATTCTTAAAACTTCTTTTTTCCAACAGGATCAAGCATAGAAGTTGCCTCATCAAAAATTAGAATTTCAGTTCCCATAGCTAAGATACTTGCAATAGCAAGTCTTTGCTTTTCACCACCTGATAACTGATAAGTAAGCCTATCTTTGTATTCTAGTAGATTAAGATTTTTTTAAAGACTTTTTCAGCTATTTCTTTTATATCTTCTCTAGGAATAGCAAGATTTTTCTAAGGCAAAGATAACTTCATCGAAAAAAACAGTAGTTGAGATAATTTGTTCTTCAGGATTTTTGAAAAGATTATCCCAACTATTTTTTTCTTATATTCAGTAAATCTTTTTGATTTTTAGTGTCATAGCCAGAAATTTTTTTATAGTCCCTTCTTGTTGAAAAAAATAAGGGCAGCAAGTAACTTGGCAAGTGTAGATTTTCCTGAGCCATTTTTTTCCAATAATACAAAGATATTCACCTTTTTTTCTATAGAAAAAGAAATATTTTTTTAAGACCTTATTATTTTGATAAGAGAAACTAAGATTTTCTACTTCTATCATAGTATCAGCCTATCTTACAACTTCATTAATAGGACTGATTTCCTTTTAATTTATAGCAAAAGTACAGAAACAACAATAGCCTTTAATACATCACCTGGGATAAAAAGCCATAGTTGCTAAGAAAGCTTTATCTATTGGCATTTTTTTGTTATATATGATAGATAGATTGCACCAACAAGATAGACTAAAAACTATTCCACCAATTATATTAGCTACAATATATTTTCCTATATTGATATTTTTCCAAAATTTTTCTGCCAAGAAACCTACTAAGAAGGCTGCAAAAGGCCATACTATAAAAAATCCACCTGTAGGACCTGTAAGAACTGCAAGTCCACCTCTACCACCAGACAGAATAGGTAGACCTAAAAGAACAATAACAACCACTAATAACATACTAATAAAACCTAATCTTTTACCTAAAAAACTTCCTGCAAGCATTACTCCCATAGTTTGTAAAGTTATAGGAACAGGAATGAAAGGTAAAGGTATTGGAGGCATTAAGCCTAAAACAGCAACAATAGCTGCAAACATAGCTGCATAAAAGCATATTTTTTTAATTTTCATTTTTTTAAAAACTCCTTTTCTTTAAAAAGTTGATTTATTATATCAGAAATTACTAATAAGTGTCAATTTTACATGAGAGTATAAAAAAATAAGTGAGTTACACTATAATTTATGATTAAAAATTTTCTGTGAGTAAATAATTAATAGTTTTTTTAATAAGATTACTGCGACGTCCATTATTGTTGAGAGAGCCTTTATGGAGCTCTTGAAACACTAATGGCTGGCAAGTAATCGTTATATATAACTAGAAATTATTAAAGTATCTTAAAGAAAAATTTTTTCTGAAAATCTATATTTCGTAACTCACTTATTTTTTTTATTTTTTTACCAAATTTTAATAATTACATGTTATAATACAGAAAAATCATTACTAAATTAATAAAGAAAGAGATAGGTGGTATTATGTTTGAGAAAAATAAAGAAGTTTTTTTCTGTATTTCTCTGTGATATTTTTTTAATAGCTGGAGTTACATCATTCACAGCATATAACTGGGCAACTATGTCTAGTATTGAAAAGTTGGCAGTTCCTTCTGCACTGATTATAGCAGGATTAGGAGCTTATCTATTTTTTTGAAAAAAATGATATTTATAAAAAAATTTAGCATTGTTCTTTTTCTTCGTTTACGATAGGAACTTTGTTTGCAGTCTATGGACAGGTCTATCAAACAGGGAGCAGATACATGGATATTATTTAGAAATTGGGCTATATTTTTAATTATTCCAATCATAGCAACAGGATATTATTCTATAGTAACACTTTTTACTATAGTTGTAGCAGTGGGAACAAAGTTTCTATTTAGAATTATATCTATCAGGATCTATTATTCCATTTTTATCTTCTTTAATTTTTGGAATAGTATTATTGGTATATCCGTTCATACAAAAAAAGATTTAATTTTAAATTTAACAATATTTTCTACAATATAATGACAGGAATATTTTTATATTTCTTTTTATAGCAAGTGGTTTTGCAGCAATAAATGATCATCATAATGGTCTTACAGCAATAGTACTATATTTACTATTTGTTGCTGCTGTGTATTTTGTTGGTTATAAGCAATTAAAAAATAACTATAAAGATACTTTCAATAACAGCTCTTGGATGTTTTTGGAGTAGCTATTATTATCAAAAATGGTATCTAGTATAATTTTATACAGATACGACTGTGTATATTTTCTTTTCTCTAATGGTTATTATAGGAACTATAGTAGCAGTAGTTAAATCTTCTAATGAAATAGAAAAGTGAAAATATCAAAAAAATTTACAAATGTGGTTGTAGGTTTTTTTAAAAAGTTTTTGCATTTTTCTTACTTATGATTTTCGTATTTTTCCCTTTTTGGGTCTTATGGGCTTAGGAGAAGAAGCATTTATTGTAGTTGCTATTCTTTTTAATTATTTTTTTCATATTTTGCTGCAAAAATGCTTGGCTTAAAGAATGATAAAATAGAAATAGTAGCTTTTTATTGCAGGACTTATATGTCTTGGCATATATTTAAGTGTTTCATTAGAAATGAGTTCTCTATCTGTAATATCTATTATTACAATTATTTTTTTAATCTGTTCTGGTTTTTTTATGCCAACAAGAGCATTGGACTTACTTTTTATTCCCTGTAAATTATTGCTTACTAGGATTTTTCCTTATGAAAAAAAGCTCCTTCTATCAATTATCACTATAGCATTATCACTATAGCACTTATTGTAGAAGCTTACTTCTATTTTCTGTATGATAAAAAAAGAACTTTTAAATGAAAAAAATTAAAAAGAGTTTTAATAGGGAATGAAGCTACCTTAATTTTATTACCTCTTGGCTGGCTATCTACAAGAATAGGAATTTTTTTGTAGATGATTATGAACTTATGTTTAAGTATGTTAAATATTATAGAATAGTTAATATAGCACTTACTGTATTAATTGGAGCATTTGTAATATTTAAGACAATTAAAAAAATCAAAAAAATTACAAATAGTTTTGTGTATTTTTTGGTTAGGCTTAAATTATTTTTGCATATTCAGAAATTCTAAGTTTAATTTTTTTGTTATGTTAATTATGTTAATTTATGCTTCTAAAAAAATAGTAAATGGGGAATATTAGTTCCTACTTTAGCAGCATGTTATGTAATATATACTTATTATTTCACAACATATAGGTCTTTACTTGATAAATCAATAGCACTTAGTATCACAGGAGGACTGTTACTAGTAGCTTATTTAGTGTTAAAGTATGGATTTAAAGGAGTTGAGAATAATGAGCAATAAAATGAAAAAAAGATACTTATAGTTGTAAATATTGTACTTCTTTTTTTGTAATAACAGGTTTTTCTGCTCAAAAAGAAGAAAGTTATAAAAAGCTAGATAGTTATTTCTATTTGGAACTTAGACCAGTAGATCCTCGTTCACTTCTACAAGGTGACTATATGACTTTAAATTATGATATCTTAGATCAAACTACAGAATTTATATATCAAAAATAAATCATATGATTACTATGAAGAAGAGAGAAAAAGAAGAAACTAAAGAACAAAAAAAGAAAAAAAGAGAACTAGCAGAGGCTAAGAAAGCATATATAGCTGTCCGTTTAGATGGAAATAAAGTGGCTAAGTTTGTTAAAATTACAAAAGAAAAAAACTGATGAAAAAGATTTACTTTTTGTAGCCTATAAGAGTGATGGTTACAATGTGGATATAAATGCAAATAGTTATTTATTCCAAGAAGGAACAGGGGATAAGTATGAGAAATGCACGTTATGCAAAAGTTGTGTTGGTTGATAATAAATTAAAGGCTTATAGATTTAAGAGATAAAGATTTTCAAAGAAATAAAAATAAAATCATTTCAAATAAAAAGGGGACTGTAAAAAAATAAAAAGTAGAGTTACCTTACTAATTTGATTATTAGAAAATTTTCTTTGAGAGATTTATAAATAATTTTTGTTAATATAGCGATTACTTGCGAGTCCATTAGTGTTTCAGAGAGCTCTACAGAGCTCTCGAAACACTAATGGACGTCAAGTAATCGTTATATAACAAAAGTCATTATTCTCGAAAATCTCTCAAAGAAATTTTATCTAACTATTTCTACTCTAGTAATGAACTTTTAATTTTTCACTTTTATTTTTATTTTTTTTTCTACTAGCCTTAATTTTTATCAATTGATTTTAATTAAATCATTATAGATAGGATTAATCTTTACATTTTTAGATGTAGGTCTATACCAGATAAATTCTGAATAGTAGTCTTTTAAATCTTTTCTAGCAAAAATCATATCCAGCAATAGCATAAGGATAGTTACGTAGAATATCAAGTTGTAAGTCACTTAGATTTTTTTAAATCATTGTCATCAGAATTTAATAAAGTATTGAATGAGTCATTAAACTTATAGTCTCCTTCTTTAAATCTATAACCTTGTACTTTTCCAGCTGGGAATTCAAAGTCGAAACCTGGAATATTATCTATACGAACCATATAGAAATCTTCATCAGGAGAGAAGTTTTTAGTTTTGTATTTAACAGAACCATTATCAAGATTTAAATAAACAGCACCATACTTGTCAATTCCATAGCTGTCATCACCATTTGGATTAGTTGGAGCTATAGAAACCATCTTTCCTTTACCAGAAATTTGCCAATCAATCTTTTTACCATCTTTCCAGAAAGTATAAGGTAATTTACAAAGTGTTTTCCTGGAATAACTTCAATTTCAAAATCTTCAACAGTCTTATTTTTCCATTTAGCAATAGTAGTTACAACATAAGCAAAATCTCTTTCAAAAACTCCATAAGAACCAGTGTAATAATAACTGTGTTCTACAACATTTTCACCTTGTTTAAAAGTCTGCATTGAAGTAATAAAACATAGTTATAGAAGTTTTTTTCTTCTTCTATATATTCTTTTAATAACATTATTATCTAAAACTCCTCTTGAAAGTAATTTAGATAATAATTCAACATTAGATTTTACTTCTTTTCCATTGACAAAAGTTTTAAAGTTTTTTTAATTTTTTTAAAGGTTCTGCTTTTTCTTTTAGTCTTAGAATAATTTTTCTTCATATTCCTCATTGTTTCCACTTTCAGGTGTAACAAAAACCTATTATTTTTATTTTTCAGCATTTGGACTCTGAACCTCCCACGACTGACACCCTACGAGTGCTAAAGTTGCAGGATTCTTGGGTAGTAGTTGCTTCTGTTAGCCAACTAAATTTACCAAGCTATCCCCATAGTTCCTACGGTTCATATATTTATATATTTAAGCACTTATACCTAATATCCTTAGTCCTTCTTTTAGTATATTTTTGCTGCATTTATATCTCTATTATGTACAGCTCCACATACTGGACAAGTCCATTCTCTCACACTTAAATCTTTTACTTCTTCATTTCTATATCCACAACAATTACATATTTGGCTACTTGCAAAAATTTATCAACTCTTACTATTGTTCTTTTGTGCCATTTAGCTTTGTATTCTAGAATTTTATTAAACTCGCTCCACGATACATCTACAATATTTCTTACTAATTTATGATTTTTACCATATTTTTACTTGTAAGTCTTCAATACAGATAATATCATATTTTCTTATTAACTCTGTTGATAACTTTTGCAAAAATCTTCTCTTTGATTTGATATCTTTTCAAATAATCTTGCCACTTTTTATTCTAGCTTTTATTCCTATTTGAACTACCCTTTGGTTTTCGTGATAGTTTTCTTTTGTAATATTGCTAGTTTATTCAAAGATTTTTGTAAATATTTTTGGATTTTCTATTGAGATTTCATCACTGGTAATCGCAAAGTCCTTTATACCTAAATCTATTCAACATTCTTATTTGTACTTTCTAATTTTTCTACTTCCACATCAGTACAACATAAAGATATATAATATTTTCCACTAGGTACTTGGGTTATTGTTGCATTTATTATTCTTCCTTGTGGTTTTATTTTATCTCTTATTTTTTTAGTTTTCCTAACTTAGGTACTTTTTATCCATTTATCTAAAAACTCTATATTATTATTTGTATAATTGGTTCTGTATGATTTTTCTATTATCTTTCTTAGATTTAAACTTTGGATAGCCACTTCCACTAAAGAAGTTCTTATAGGCTTTATCTAAATCTTTTTAAAGAATTTTGTAAAGAAAATTTATCTACATCTTTTAACCATTCTTTATCTTTCTTTAAAACTGTTAATTCTTTACTACATTGACTATATGACATAGATTTTTCTCTTTTGTTATATAGCTCTTGTTTTTAAACCTAAAAATGATTATAGACATATCTTACACAACCAAAAGTACAATTTAATATTGTTATTTGAGTTTTAGTTGGATAAAATCTAAACTTATATGCTTTTTCCATGCGATTTCACCTCCATTTACCTATATATAGTATACCACTTTTTATACTATAAGTAAATGAAAAAGTAAAATTTTTCTAAATATATGAACCTAAAACTGACTCAGTCGTTTTTAGAGGTTGTCGTTCACATAAGTACGCTACCACTTATGCAGTTCTCTTATGAACTTCTTAATATTTCTATTAAGCACAGACTATATCTTATCCCACAGCTCTATCTGTTTGGGTCTACCCACTTCCACTAGCTTTAGTGTACTTCCCTCAGGAGGAATAGTCGTTGAACCTTACCTTTCGGTCTTGGCTGCTGATTGCCCATTATCTTAACATTTAGGATTTAACCTTATGTCATCTAGTATATTTTTCTGCTTTCGCCACTTTCACATTTGTACCATATTATTTAGGTACTATGTTTGTGAGTTATACTAGCTTTAGGGGTTTTCAGCAATTCGAGTAGTATTGGATAGCTTTTTAAAGTTGCTACCTCTACATACATATTTCTATATATGCTGACTATACTTAATGGTCTAACTCATGACTGACACCCTACGAGTGCTAGAGTCACAAGTGTGCGACCATGTTTTTAATCAAATGTAGAATTTAACATTTACAAGCATTCCATCTTCAGTTAATTTTAAAGTAATTTTTCCTTTTTATAGCAACTGCTGAACCTTTTAAAGGAATTATATGTTCTCCTTCAGATCCAAATTCCCAGTCATTAGCAAATGAAAAATACTTAAAATGCTAAATAAGCATAGTAATAAAATTTTTCATATCTATTCCTCCTAAAAATTATTGTTGACTTATTCTATCATTTTTAAAAATTATGCTATACTAAAAAGGTAAATATTATTAAAAATAAGGAGAATAGGAAGGAGATAAAAATGGATAATAATTCATATAAAATTCAAGCAACAAAAAACCATTCTCACCAGTTATGATTAATTTTTCTAGTAGTTTTTGCAATTATATTACAAAATACCTTTTACTTTTTGTAGGAAAAATTAGTAGAAAGAAGAGGTAGACTATTTAAAGAAACTGTTACAGAAATAGGAAATGAATGGGGAGAAAAGTCAAAAGATTATAGCACCAGTAATTTCTTTATCATACATTGATTCAACTCTTAGTAAAGGATGATAGTATAAGAAATGAAAAAAATGTTGTAGTTCAGCCAGTAGAAAGACGTTTAGCTATATTACCAGAAGAACTTAATGCAACTATAGAAATGAAAGATGAATTAAGACATAGAGGAATATACAATGCTACAGTCTATACAGCTAATATAAAAATTAACAGGATATTTTTTTCACCTAAAAGATTTTCCTAATAAAAAAATGATATGATAGCCTATTTATCTATAGGATTATCTGATACTAAAAGCTTTTAGTTAAGGTAAATAAATTTAAATTAGGAAATGTAGAACAAGATTTAGAAACTATGTCAGGGACAATGGCAAAGTCCGTTATTTACTAATGGAATTTCAGGTAAAATTGGTCCAGAATATGATGGAATGATGAAAGAAGATAAGATTCCTTTTTGAAATAGATATAGATTTTAGAGGAAGTAGAGAAATTTCTATATTACCACTTGGAAAGAAAAAAATAATTTTGACATAAAATCAAATTGGAAATCTCCAAGTTTCTCAGGTGTTTTACCTACTAGAAAGAAATATAGATGATAATGGATTTACTGCAAAATGGGAAAGTTTCAAACTTGATTAGAAATTATCCTCAAGTTTTAGATATAAATGAAGATGATATGATGATTTTCAGGACTTTATTCTGAAGCAGATTTTGAAGTATATAGAGATTCTGAAGAGTATGGAGATTATAATAGTGATGGATAGTAAACATAGTAAAAGTACTGTTATATAATTCTGTAACTGATTATACTCAAATATATAGAGCTTGTAACTATGGATTCCTATTTATTTTAATGAGTTTAGTTATAGTATATATATTTGAGATTGTCAGCAAAAAGTTGCTCACTATGTGCAATACATAGTAGTAGGATTCTCACTAGTTATAGGTAAAATTGGTCCGGAATATGATGGGAATGATGAAAGAAGATAAGATTCCTTTTTGAAATAGATATAGATTTTAGAGGAAGCAGAGAAATCTCTATATTACCACTTGGAAAGAAAAAAATAATTTTTGACATAAAAATCAAATTGGAAATCTCCAAGTTTCTCAGGTGTTTTACCAGTAGAAAGAAATATAGATGATAATGGATTTACTGCAAAATGGGAAGTTTCAAACTTGATTAGAAATTATCCTCAAGTTTTAGATATTAAATGAAGATAAATATTCAGATTTTTCTGGATTATGAAAAATGACTTATGAAGCCTATGGAGACTATAATTCTGATGGAAATAGCATAGTTAAAAGTATTACTATATAATTCAGTAACTGATTATACTCAAATATATAGAGCTTGTAACTATGGATTCCTATTTATTTTAATGAGTTTAGTTATAGTATATATATTTGAGATTGTCAGCAAAAAGTTGCTCACTATGTGCAATACATAGTAGTAGGATTCTCACTAGTTATGTTCTATCTATTATTGTTATCATTATCTGAGCATTTAGGTTTTGAAATGGCATATTTGGTAGCTTCATTAGCAATAGTAATACCAAATTCATTATATGTTGCAAGTATGACAGATAATAAAAAAAGTTTGGTATAGGAATGTTTATTTTTCTTAAGTGGAATCTATGCAATACTATTCTCTATCTTAAGAATGGAACAATATGCTTTTATTAACTGGAACATTATTAATCTTAGCAGTACTTTTATGTTGTGATGTATCTAACAAAGAAAGCAGATATATTCTTTAAATTAGAAGAAGAAAAATAATCAATAATTAAATAGACTGTTGCAAACTAATAAAAAGTAAAAAAATAGTTCGTTACTGAGGAGATTTTAGAAAATTTTCTTTGAGACATTTTAATAAATTTTAATTATATATAGCGATTACTTGCCAGCCATTAGTGTTTTTTAACATTATATAAGGCTTTTTAAAACAATAATGGACGTCGCAGTAATCTTATTAAAAACTATTAGTTATTTACTCAAAGAAAAATTTCTAATAATAAATTATAAGGGTAACTCACTTATTTTTTTAACTTTTTAGACTAAAAAGGATGTTTGCAGCAGTCTCTTTTTATAATAATCTAGGGAGATAAATATGTATGTAGCGATTACAGGAAAAGGAAAAAGCTAAAGTTATTCAATTTTGTGAGCAACATAGAATACCTAAGACCAAATAAGAAAAAAAGACAGTTGTGATAAAAAAACTATAGGTAACTATGAGACACTACTTAAAGAAAAATCCAAATATCATTGAAGAATTAAAAGAAGAAGCAAAAAGATTAACTATAGAAAAAAAGAAAAAGATACCAAAAGACTAATCTTTTTCCGTTTTTGGACATAGTTTAGTAAATGCATTGTGGAAAGAGCTTTCTTTAGATGATATCTTAGGAGAAAAATCTATCAAAGTCTTTGTTTGCTTTTAGTTGTCTATAGATTAGGAAGTTCTTATTCAACTTTTCTTGGAAAAATAGAAAAAAACTCCTTTTATCTCTTTGAATTCTCTATCTCATTCAGAGTTCTATGATGTTTTATTGCAACTGGATAAAAAGACAAAAAGATTTAATAAAAATGTTTCAATAAGTTTTTTTGAGAAAAAAATAAAAAAAGAGATAAAAAAATATAGTCTACTATCATAGAGGAAATTATATCTATAATTCTTATTGGAAAGGTTCTTTATGGACTAGAATCTAATAATTTTTCAAAAAGGGGAAAAAAGATTTGCCTTTTTAATATGAACTTTATTTTTTTTGATTCCTATGGTATTCCTATTTCTTATCACTTATCTCTGAAGGAAGATAATTCCAAAAAAATAAACTAGAAGATTTTCAAAAAGAATTTTTAAAAAAATTCTAAACTTATTTTAGTTTTGACAAAAGAAAGTGAAATTCAAGAAAAAAAGTTCTATATCTTCTATTTCTTTTTGAAGATTTATCTGAAGATATTCAAAAATGAAATTTTTAAAAAGATAATAAATGGAAAAATTTTAGAAAGAGATATTAAGACAAATGAGGTTTTTAGAAAAAGAAAAAAAGTCTTAGATATTAAAGATTCTAAACTCTATGTTTATTGGAACAAGAAAAGAGCCTACAAAGATTATTTAGAAAATAATTTAAAAAAACGGATATATATGTTTAAAAGACAGATGAAAAACTTGGAAGATTATGAAATATCTAATATTTTTTTCAACATAGTTGGAATATAGAAGATAAATTTAAAAATAACAGATGTAGACTTTTCTAAGAGACATATTCAAGGACATTTTACACTTTTGCTTTTATCTGTCTTTGTATTATTAGATATTTTCAATATCTATTAGGTGACAATGGGAAGGTTTTCATTCCTATGATATATGCAAATAAGGCTATTTCTAATCCTATGATTTTTTTATGAAAAAAAGTTGGAAATGATAGTTCTCTTTATCCTATACATTTGACTAACTCATATATAAAACTTTCAAAGATATTAGGACTAGATGAATTAAATGAAGAAATAAATCTTTGAGAAATTTCAAGATAAAATCAAGATGGAGTTAGAAAAAAATTAAATAATTAACTTGACTTTAATCAATAAATTAATTAAAAATTAATGAAAATTAAAAAAAGGAAGGTAAGAAACATGAATAAAAAAATGTAGGAACTGTATGTGTCCACGGGAAAAAAACAAAGAAGAAATGTAGATAATACAGGAGCAGTAAGTTTTCCCTATATATCAATCTGCAACTTTTGTTCACCCAGCATTTGGAGAATCAACAGGTTTTGACTATTCAAGATTACAAAAATCCAACAAGAGAAGAATTAGAAAGAGTAGTTAATGACTTAGAGGAAGGTGTAGATGCTTTAGCATTTAGTACAGGAATGGCAGCAGTTACAACTTTATTAGATATCTTAGAACCAGGGGATCATATAGTTGCAACAGATGACCTATACGGTGGAACGATAAGATTGATGGAAAGTATCTGTAAAAAAAGAATGGAATAAAGACAACTTTTTGTTGAAACAGATAAAGTTGAAAAATGTTGAAAAAAAGCTATAGAAAAAAATACAAAAATGATATATATAGAAACTCCAACAAATCCAATGATGAAAGATAGCAGATATAGAAGAAATCTCTAAAAATAGCTAAAAAAAGAATAATTGTATTTTTAGTTGTTGATAATACATTTTTAACACCATATTTTTCAAAAAAACCTCTTAAGTTAGGTGCTGATGTTGTACTTCACAGTGCTACAAAAATATTTAGCAGGACATAATGATACTTTGGCAGGTTTTTTAGTAACAAATTCTCAAGAAATTAGTGAAAAACTTAGATTCATAACAAAGACTATAGGAGCTTGTTTATCTCCTTTTGATTCATGGCTTGTTTTAAGAGGAATAAAAAAACTCTTCATATTAGAATGGAACAACATCAAAAAAATGCTAAAAAGATTGTTGAATGGTTAAAAAAACTCAAAAAAAGCAGTTGTTTCAGTTTACTATCCAGGACTTGAAGAAAAATGAATCTATAGAAGTTTCTAAAAAGCAAGGAACAGGCTTTGGTGGAATGGTATCTTTCCATGTAGATAGTCCTGAAAGAGCTAAGAAAATTTTAAAAGATGTTAAGTTAATACAATTTGCAGAAAGTTTAGGAGGAGTTGAATCTCTAATTACTTATCCTATGTTCCAAACACATGCTGATGTACCTTTTAGAAGAAAGATTAGCAAGAGGTATAAATGAATGTCTTTTAAGAATGTCAGTTGGTATAGAAGATGTAAATGATTTAATAGAAGATTTAGATCAAGCAATAAATAAATAGAAAAAGCTATTGCAAATATAAATTTTAAAGTTTAAAAGTAAAAAAATAAGTGAAATTACATTATAATTTATCATTAGAAATTTTCTTTGAGTAAATAATTAATAGTTTTTAACAAGATTACTGCGACGTCCTATAATGTTGAAAGAGCCTTTGTGGAGCTCTTGAAACACTATAGGCTGTCAAGTAATCGCTATATATAACTAAAAAAATTATTAAAATCTCTCAAAGAAAATTTTTTTAATTTACTCAGTAACGAACTATTTTTTACTTTTTTTATCTATTTGCAATAGCTTTACTTTATTATAAAAATTTGGTCTAAAAATAAATATATCTTTAATCTTTTCATCTTGTGCAAATAGTAGATACTTTAGACATTATTTCAGCAGTCTTTGGATCTTCATCTATAAATGGTAAGAAAATTCTTCCTCTATGTTGAGAATGTATAGGTAAGACTTCTATAGTTGCACCAGCTTTCTGATGAATTACTCCACTTCCTAAATGGATTGAGTATTCTGCTCTTGTTCCTTTTATTAGAGCATGGCTTTCAGTAAATGTAACATTTTTCAACTTGAACAACTTAGCATTGAATTCAACAATTGCTCTACGCATTTCAATAGTTGATTGACTTGCTTCAGGATCGACATCTCCTACATGTGCCACACTTACAACTAAATCAATATCTCTCATAACTTCTGAGAAAATTAAATCAGGAACATCTTCTATTGTCATCAGTTCAAAAGTTTTTCTATCATAGAAAACTATATCCTCAATAGTAGGGGCTTCAACTTCAGCAGGTGAGTACCAATCTGTCATAGCATACATCTTAGCTATAATATTTTCTTTATAGTAAACTTTTTGTAAACCTTCATAATCATCTACAACCCATCTTCTAGTTTTAAGTAAGGCAACAGACTTAGTAGGTTGAATTTGATGACCTGCATATCTTCTTGACTTTTCCATTTTAAGTTCATCTTTAGTTTTGATATATAGTTCACGGAAAAACTTGTTTAAATACTTGTTTTACTTCTCTTTCTAAAAATATCTTGTTGATATAAAGGCCATTGTTTACTATTAAATAAATCAAATGGGTGAGCTATTGATAACAAAGTATCTTTATCAATGTCTTCAATTAAAGTTACTTTTTTTAGCTTTTTTTATCAAAACCAATAAGTTGATTATCTACATAATATCCTAAGATGTCATCTACTTTAAACACTAAATCTTTTAATTAATGGAGCAACAACAGGATTAGTTGATAGAGTTTTAATTTCATAAGCATAGAATTTAATTCCGTCTTCCATTGATTGCTCTAACATTTTTTTCTTGAACGACTATATTGCTCTTTTAAGTTCTTATGAACTTCTTTAATTTCTTCAATATTTTTTTCATTTTTTTAATTTTTAGTAGGTAAAGATTTTAAAACTTTTTCCATCTTTTTTTCATATTTTATAGAGCTTTGACCTAAGTCATCAATTTCTATACATACTGAATAATCTTGGATTTTTCTTAGGCTCAAAAATATTTTTTTCATTTCAGCCATCATTTCACTTTCCATAGCCCAAGTTAGACGAGTAACATCAGAATATCCCATATTACGAGATAGATTTTCTAAAGATACTTTCAAAAGCTTTAGCTTCACTAGCTCTTCTTTGTGCACCAAATTGTTTACTTTCTTTTAAGAAATTTTGTAAAAATTTATAACGACTAACTGCATCTTTAATTTTATTTTTAGCTAGTGGTATTAAAGAATAACTTGCAACTAAGTCTTTATTTCTCTTAGCAGAAATTTCTTTTTCAACATCTTTTACTTTTCATATTTCCTAAAACTGCATCAGCAAACTTTCTAGCACGAGAATGTTTAGCTCCATCAGTTATATATTTTGCACTTTCATACAGAATATCAAAGTGTTCTTTACCTAATTGTTTATAGGCATCTTTAAACCAGTCGATATCAAAGGCTCCTGCTTGGAAATCTTCAATAGAAATAGGAGAATATTTTGCAATTATTCCTTCTTTATCCTTTGAAACATCACTCATATGTGCTTGGAAATAGTAGCAACCACTTGTAAAGCCCTTCCATTTTAAGAATTTATCTATTAGTTCTATCCATTGAGATGAATACATAGCCACCTCAACTAACCTTTCTTCTGAGATATTAGTCTTTTTTTAATTTTTTTCTTTAAAAAGTTTTTTTAAGTCATCTTTTTCACTTGGGAAACATACTTTTAATAGATGGCTTAAAAACTTCTTTTTACTTGTAGTATCTCCATACCAATAGTCACTTCTAACTAACTTTTCATTTCCAAGTGCTTGTAAAATTTTAATTAAATAGTCCACTCCTTCTATTCTGTTAATAGAAGTGATTAGTTTAGAATATTTAGTTTTACTATCTCCTCTTTTTAATTCATTGTCAACTACATAGTTAACAACTTCTAGTCCATATTTCTTTTAAAAACTTTTTATAGCATTTATCATAGTTCCAAGAATTTTTAGTTTTTTCAACTTCTTCATAATCATAATAATAGTAATGATGAGGATTTTTAATTCCTAAAAAAATTGTATAGATTTCTAAAAATTAGTATCCATCTTATCTATATCTTCAGAGAAAATACTCTTTATAAGTAAATCTTTTTCTACTAGACCAAGTTCAACAGCATTTGCTATATCAATCAGAGAATAGAAATTTTCCCTAGTTTTATAAGAAGATACTTTCTTTTTCAAAGTTTAATTTTAAAAATTAAATTTTCTGTAAATGTTCTCTCATCCCAGTATTCAGATAAATTTTTAAAAAAACAACTGTAGGAATACTATATTCTAAATCAAAAAAATACTGTTATAATTGTCATTTTTTTATTTCTTCTGTGGATTAAATTTGCAGGATTTTCTTTTAGAAGTTCAATAAAGAAAGCTTTTTGAAGTTTCAAATAGATATTCCTTATTTTTCTTCTCTATATTCTTTATATAGTAAATATACTATTTTTTTTCCATTATCTCATTATCAGAAAAAAAGTTTTAAAATGATGAATTATCTTCTTAAGGATAATTCCTGGAGTAGTACGTAAAAATTTTATTAATAACATTATTAAAAGCTTTTCAATCCTTGAATGAGATTGAGTAAGAAGATACAATTGATAAAGTGTAGAGAAATCTTTTATTTCATTTTTTTATAGAATTCTCTCCAAGTATCTGCTAAAGGATATTCATCTAAGTGCTCATTTACACTATAATAATAGTTTGCTCTTTTTTTACTATAGGAAGAAAGTTATCTCTTAGTAAGATTTTTCTCACCAGTATAGCCATTTGTATATTCATAAGTACCATTATTAACAATTAAGGCATTAAATTTTTTTTAACTAATTCAAAAAGTTCATCCTCAGTTTTAGTGAAAAATATCTTTTGCATCTATAGTCTTTTTCAATAATATATACTCCATCTTTATTTTTTTCTTAACATTTTTTTAGAAAGTTTTTAACTTCTTTTAACTTCATAAGGAAGTTCAAATTTATATGTTTTATCATATAAGTCAGAAGTTTCAGTAGTTTCAACTTTTCCCTATTAAACCATCAATAAGTATTTTTTTCAGGATCTGTTGGCTCTTTTTATAGTAGTAGCAATTTTTTTCAATTTTTTTCTTTTTGCAAAAATCTTGCTTATCTTTTTATTTTTTTGTTAAAAATATCTAGACCAGCCAATCTTTTATTTGCATTTTTATCTTGAACTAGATTTTCTGTTGCTTTCTAATAATTGTGAACTTTCAAGGCTTAAAATTAAACTAATAGCATTCTTTTCTAACATCAGCAGTTTTTTTAATCTAAGTGTATCTTCAATTTCCTTTAGAATATTTACTAGCTAGATTATTTTACTCTTATTATCTTATTTACTTCATTTGTAACACTTGCATCAGCTAACATTTTTACAACAATAACTCTTCATCTTTCATTTTTCAGGTTTACTGAATACATTGATTTTAAATATCCACCACGAGAATAAGGATCAAGGGCTTTTAAAAATAAGTAAATACTTCATTTTTTTAAATTTAATTCAGGATATGAAGATAGCTATTGTAAATAGAATAGCTAGCTATATTATGTTTATATATATATCTACTTACCCAAGGAAAAAAATAATAGGATTAAAAGCTTTATCTTTACCATCTATCAATACAAAAAAACTTTTTTTAAATATTTCAAAAAAATTCTTTTTGCCTCATCTGCTGTATCAAAAAGTCCTCTATTAGTCTTTATAGAAGTATTAGTATAAGCATTATAAGATAGATGTTCCCAATAACAAGCAACTATTTTTTTAAGAAATCATTATCATCTTTTTCAGAGTATTCTTTAATTATATCTTTTAGCAACTGTTCTTTGATATTTTATATCTTGGAAAAATATCTAAATTATATGCAACTAGTAATTTTGTATGTAATTTTGAAACTTTTTAAAAGTTCTTGAATAGCCTCAAGTGCAATCTTTCATATCTTGACTTGCCTTATACCAAAGTGCAAGATATACTTCAACATTATCATCACTTTTTTTAAAAAGTTCATCTGCATATTTAGGATTATCAATTAGTTTTATTTATAATTTCTAATTCTTTTTTTACCTACTGTTTCAGGATTATTGTAGTTTCTGACCAAGTAAACCTGTCCAAACTCCTAAGGGCTCTTTTAACAGAAGAGAAAACGAATTAAATCATTATCATAGATAATCTTTAAACATATATTCAAAATTTTCTTGACTTCCTTCATCCATAGTTTCACATATTTGTTGACGAAGTCCCTTCCTGTCTTTGTGCAAGAAGTAATTTTCCTGCCATTTCCACTAGAGATTTATTTTTCAGAAACAAATATTGCTGCTAAGGTTCCATAATTTATATTTTTTTAGAAGAACCACTTGTCAAAGCTTCATTGATGAAATCTATAACATCTTGATTTCCATTGTCAATGTCATTGGCAATAATATATTTATTTTCTAGTGAAGTAATTAAATTTTTTTAAATCCCAACCTTCAAGACCTTTAAAATTACAGTTTCAAGTAATAATTTTTTTAGTATTGATATCAAAAAAACTTTGTAGTGTACAAAAGTTTTAAGAACAGAAAAAAAGTTTGTCTATATAGTTACGACAATTTGAGCTTCTGACCATTCTTCTTGTATATCCCATAGTATAGGGAGTTTTTTTGTAATTTTTTTCACCAATTTTTTTATAAAGTTTTTTTAAATTACTTTCTCCAATAAGTATTTCTAATGCTGGGTGTATGTTTTTCTGGGAAAAATATCTTCAAATTTAACATTTTCCCTTCTTGAAAATTTATTAATTAAATTTTTCTTGTAAAATCTCACCATAGCTACGATAATTTCTTTTTAGTAAAAGATATCTTCGATAAATCTTTGATTATCTCTATCTAAAGCTCTTACTCTATCTTTAGCTTTTTTTTATAAAGTGATTAATATCTGATGTAAATTTGTTTCCATAAAAAAATTTAACATTCTTCCTCCTACTACATTCTTCTCATAAGTATTGTTTACAACATTAAGAAATCATCAATGAATTTTTTTCCATTGAGGTGCATATATTGACACTTCTACTAGTCTTTCTTTTGAGATATCAATGTTTTTAATTTTTTTCTTTAAAAGTTTTTAAATTATCTTCTTCACTTGGATAACATATTTTTTTAATAAGTAATTAAGAGTTTCTTTTTTTATTCCTAGCTATCTTTTTGTTATCAAGTGCTTGTAAAAATTTTAATTAAATAGTCTATACCTTCTATTTTTTTCAATATAAGTTATCAGTTTGGAATACTTAGTTTTGCTATCTTCACTCTTAAGTTCACTATCAACTATAGAGTTAACAGCTTCTAGCACACATTTTTTTCTAGTACCTTTTATAGCTTTATCATAATTCCAAGTCTCTCTCATTTTATCCACATCATTGTAGAAAGTCATGTTTTTTTACCACTTATTAAATGATAAAAAAATTTTTTTAAATTATCCAGTATGTTTTCTATACTTGTAGATAAAAATATTTTTTTTATAAGTAATTCTTTTTGGTGCTAAACCAAGCTCAATAGAGTTTGCTATTTCAATAAGAGAATAGAAAACTTCTCCATGTTTATAGTTACTTAATTTATTCTCAATAGCAAGTTTTAAAATAAAACTTTCTATAAATGTTTTTCATTATAATAATTAGATAAATAATTAAAAAGGATGTAAATTTATTGCTATAAAAATCGAAACATTTTTCCTCCTACCACATTCTCACCTGCAAGCATAGTTAATCTAATAAATGTAAGTACATCTCCATCTTTTTAGATTTAAAACTATCATCTAGTTTTTTTCAGTTTGCTCATCATTTACAAAAGATACAATATAGTCCATCTTCAAAAAGCTAGATAAGCAGTATCTAAAAGCTTTTTCTAAATTAGCTTTTTATCTCCATGAACTTCATCACCAATTTTTTTCCACTTCTTGCTGCTTCAGCAATGTATTCATTAGTCATAATAGATAAAAATATCTTTATCATCTATTTTTTTATTAAACTTTTTCTACATTAATTGTTACTAATTCTTTTTATTAAATCTTTTTGTAGTTGAAATTTCATTTAATATTTCTATTTCTTCTTGATGAATAACTTTTTCTGGATAAACCTTTTATATTTATACTAAGTTTCATTTTTACACCTCAATTTATCGTTCAAATAATTATATCTTATTTAAATTCAGATGTCTATAATTTATTATAAATTCTTTATTGATTATATAAAGTTTTTAATTTGTTTTTTTCCTACAGTATTGACTGATATAAAAGCAAGAAAAAAATAAGTGTACATTAATCAATTAAAATTACTTGTGTTTTTATATTATTTATGTTAAATTTTAAAATAATAAGCATTAATAAAGGAAGTGATTAGATGATTTTTAACAGAGAGACAAAAAGAAAAATACTTAAAATGTTAAAAAGAAAAAAATCATTACTATCAGGAGATGAAATTGCTAAAAAATTTAAATGTTACTAAATCTGCACTGAGAACAGATTTTTCAATTTTAACAACATTGAAGTTAGTAACATCTAAACAAAACAAAAGGTTATAGTTACAATAATAAATGTACAATAATTAGAGTTAAAGATTGTATGAGTCCACAGAACTCAATAGATGTAAAAGACTTCTGTCTATGATGCCATCATACACTTTGTTTAACTATGATTTAGGTACTTTAGTTGTGGTTGAAAAACGAGAAAATTAGTTGGTATCATTTCCAGAAAAAGATTTATTAAAAGCTACATTGAATAAGAAAAATATAGAAAAGACACCTGTCAGTATGATAATGACAAGAATGCCAAATATTGTACACTGTTTTGAAGACGATAATATAATGGATGCGATAGAAAAAATTGATAAAACATGAGATAGATTCTTTACCTGTTCTTAGAAAAGAAAAATGGTAAATTATCCCTTGTTGGTAGATTTACAAAAACGAGATGTAACAAAATTATTTTTATCAAGAGCTTAAAAATAAAAGTATTTAGGAGGCTATAAAAATGAAACAAGTATATGAATTTAGAGATGGTGGAAAAAGAAATGATGGCTTTACTAGGTGGAAAGGGAGCTAACTTTAGCTGAAATGGCTAAAATAGAATCTACCTATACCTGAAAGGGATAATTATATCTACAACTGCTTGTAATGAATATTTTAAAAACGATAAAAACTTTCTCCTGTATTAGAAGAGGAGATTTTAAGAAATATAAGAGTTTTTAGAATATGAAACAGGTAAGAAATTTCAATCACCAAAGCCTCTGTTAGTTTCAGTTAGATCTGGAGCTCCTGTTTCTATGCCTGGAATGATGGACACTATTTTTAAATTTAGGGTTTCAATGACTATGTAGCAGAAAAAAATGCTAGAAATAACTAAGGATGAAAAAAATTTGTATATACTTCTTATCTAAGATTTGTACAAATGTTTTCTGAAATTGCAAAAAGGAATAGACAGAAGAAAATTCGTACACTTAAAAAGCAACTGATTACAAAGCTCAAATACTAGAAAGTAAAAAAATATATAGAGATGAATGTGGGGAAATATTCCTGAAAAATTATAGAGATCAAATACTTATTGCTGTAAAATCAATTTTTGAATCTTGGAACAATGACAGAGCAATATTATATAGAAAATTGCATAATATCGACAATAATATGGGAACTGCTGTTGTAATTCAAGAAATGGTTTTTGGTAACTTTAATGAACAATCAGGAACAGGAGTTCTATTTACAAGAAACCCTTCTACTGGAGAAGATAAAATATTTGGTGAAGTTCTTTTGAATGCACAAGGTGAAGATATAGTTGCAGGAATAAGAACTCAGATAATATTGAACTTCTACAAAAATTCCATGCCTGATATCTACAATCAATTAGTAGAAACTGCTAAAAAGCTAGAAAAAAACATAATAGAGATATGCAAGATATAGAATTTACAATAGAAAACTCAAAATTATTTATCTTACAAACAAGAAATGGAAAGAGAACAGCTGAAGCTTCTTTAAAAATTGCTATGGATTTAGTTAAAGAAGGAATAATTACAAAAGAAGAAGCAGTGATGAAAGTTGAGCCTGCTTCAATAAATAAATTATTGAATGGTGATTTTGAAGAAAAAAATACTTAAAAAGAAGCAACTTTATTGACTAAAGGACTTGCTGCCTCATCAGGAGTTGCAGTTGGAAGAATAATGTTCGATGCAAAAAGAGTAAAGATAAGAGAAAAAACTATACTTGTAAGAGAAGAAACATCACCTGAAGATTTACAAGGTATGGCTCTTGCTCAAGGAATAGTTACTTTAAAAGGTGGAGCAACATCGCATGGTGCAGTTGTAGCAAGAGGAATGGGTAAATGTTGTGTTACAGGTTGCTCAGAAATAAAAATAGATGAAATAAATAAGACTATGACAATAGGAGACCATGTATTGAAAAGAAGGAGATTTTTATCTCTGTAAGTGGACATACAGGTGAAATATTCTTAGGAAAAAAATTCCTTTTAAAAAAGAAAAATAGTTTCTCAGACGAACTAAAAGAATTTGTTTCTTGGGCTTCAGAAGTAAAGAGAATGAATGTAAGAATGAATGCTGACACTGTTGAAGATGTTGAACAAGGAAAGAGTTTTTGGGTGCAAAAAGGAATCGGACTTTGTAGAACAGAACACATGTTCTTTAAAAACGATAAGATTTGGACTATAAGAGAATTTATCCTAAGTGATAGAGGAGAAGAAAAAGAAAGAGCACTTAAGAAATTACATAATTTACAAAAAGAAGATTTCTTAAATATTTTTTTGAAGTTTTTAGATGGTGATGAAGCTAATATTAGACTTTTTAGATCCTCCTGTACATGAATTTCTTCCAAAAAAACTACAGATGATAAAAAAAGAAAATGGCAGAAATTTTATTGATTTCTCTTGAAGAAAATAGAAAAAGAATTTATAAATTAAAAAGATGAAAAATCCTATGCTTGGTCACAGAGGTTGCAGATTAGGAGTTAGCTACCCTGAACTTTACAGAATACAAGCTAGAGCTATAATTGAAGCTGCCTATGAATGTGAAAAAGAAAGGAATAAAAGTTCACCCTGAAATAATGATACCTTTTCATTATGGAAGCTAAAAGAATTAGCTTTCTTAAGAAAAGAAATAGAAGAAGAAATAGAAGATCTATTTAAAGAACTTGGAGCAAGAGTGGAATATAAAGCTAGGTACTATGATAGAAATACCAAGAGCTTGCTTTACTTGCAGATGAAATAGCTGAATATGCTGATTTCTTCTCATTTGGAACTAATGATTTAACTCAAATGTCAATGGGACTTTCTAGAGATGACTCTGTAAAAATTCTTAGATGATTATAGAGAAAAAAAGGCATTTGGGAAGGTGAGCCTTTCTACTCAATAGATAGAAAAAGCTGTTAGCCAATTAGTTGAACTTGGAGTTAAAATGGTAAATCAAGAAAAAAACTAATTTAAAGATAGGAGTTTGTGGTGAACATGGAGGAGATCCAAAAGAGTATAGAATTCTTTGAAGAACAAAAACCTTGACTATATCAGTTGTTCTCCATTTAGAGTACCTACTGCAATACTTGCAGCAGCACAAGCATATTTAAAAATAACATCATAATTTAAAACTGTAATTGCATATAGAAAAATGTGAGAGTTACTATGCAAATTTTAGATAATAATTAAAGCAAGTGAGTTGAGTGATTGTCGGCGTGTTTGAAGCTCAACTTGTTGGCAAGTTTTGCGAAAGTACAGCGAAAACGTTAATTTTTATCGTTAAGAAAATTATCTAGTAACGAACAATTTTTTTTCTAATTTGCAGCAAAAGGAATGGGGAATAATATGAATACAGAGATTAAGTACTTAGAGCTTTTTATCTAAGACATTTAAAAAAATATAGCAGAAACATCGACGGAAATAATAAACTTGCAAGCTATAATGAATCTTCCTAAAGGGAACTGAACACTTCATGACAGATATTCATGGGGAATATGAGGCATTTAACCATGTTTTAAGAAATGGTTCAGGGACTATTAGAAATAAAAATTGAGGAAGTTTATAAGGATAAACTTACAGAAAGTGAAAAAGAAAGAATTGGCTGCAATAATATATTATCCTAAAGAAAAAAATTGAAATTATGCAAAACACAGCAAATTTTTAATGTAGATAGATGGATGATAAATATTATCTATAGACTGATAGAAGTATGTAAAATAGTTTGTTCTAAATATACAAGGTCAAAAGTTAGAAAGGCTATGCCTAAAGACTTTCCAATATATTTTGCAAGAATTACTTTATGAAAAGAAAAGAATTGGCAAATAAAAGAGAGTATTTTGATAGTATAGTCGATACTATCATATCAATAGATAGAGGAAAAAGAATTTATAATAGCTATTTCTAATTTAATTCAAAAAAATTAAATATAGACCATTTACACATAGTTGGAGATATATATGATAGAGGTCCATTTCCACATTTGATTATGGATACTCTAGCTGAATATAATAATTTGGATATACAATGGGAAATCATGATATCTCTTTGGATAGGAGCTGCTTTAGGAAATAAAGCTTGTATTGCTAATGTTATTAGAATTTGTTGTAGATATAATAACAATGATATTTTAGAAGAAGCCTATGGAATAAACCTATTACCTTTTGCAACTTTTGCTATGAAATATTATGGCAATGACCCTTGTAAAAGGATTCAGACCAAAAGAGGGTGTAGATAGTGATTTAATTGCACAGATGCACAAGGCTATGAGTATAATTCAATTTAAAGTTGAAGGACTTTACTCAGAAAGAAACCCTGAACTTGAAATGTCTTCTAGAGAATCTTTGAAATTTATCAATTATGAAAAGGGAACTATCACTTTAGATGGGGTTGAATATCCTTTAAATGACACAAATTTCCTACAGTAAATCCTGAAAATCCATTGGAACTTTTAGATGAAGAAGCTGAGCTTTTAGATAAATTGCAAGCCTTATTCTTAGGAAGTGAAAAGTTACAAAAACATATGCAACTTCTATTCTCTAAGGGAGGAATGTATTTAAAAATACAACTCAAACTTACTTTTCCATGCTTGTATTCCTATGGAGCCAAATGGAGAATTCAGTGAAATGTATGTTGTAGATGGTTATTACAAAGGTAAGGCATTGCTTGATAAGATAGATAATGTAGTAAGACAAGCTTATTATGATAGAAAAAAATGTTGAGGTAAATAAAAACATAGAGACTTAATTTGGTATCTGTGGGCTGGAAGATTATCTCCACTTTTTGGAAAAGATGTTATGAAAACATTTGAAAGATATTTTATAGATGATAAGTCAACTCATAAAGAAGTAAAAAATCCTTATCATAAGTTAATTAATGATGAAAAAAATTTGTGACAAGATTTTTTTGAAGAGTTTGGTTTAAATCCAAGAACTTCTCATATTATAAATGGACATATTCCTGTTAAAGTAAAAGAAGGAGAATCTCCAATTAAAGCAAATGGAAAAACTTTTTAATAATAGATGGAGGTTTCTCAAGAGCATATCAATCAACAACAGGTATAGCAGGCTATACTTTGACATATAACTCTTATGGTATAAAAACTTGCCTCGCATTTTAAAAATTCATATCTAAAGAAGCAGCAATTAAAGACGGAACAGATATGGTTTCTTCACATATAATTGTTGAAACAAAGAGTAAGAGAATGAAGGTAAAAGATACTGATATTGGTAGAAGTATACAAAGTCAAATAAATGACTTAAAAAAATTATTGAAAAGCCTATAGAATAGGGCTTATCAAATCAAATTAGTTTCCTTATTTTTCCTTTTTAGAGTCTCAAGTATTTATAAAAAAATACATTGAGACTCTTTTTTAAATTTACTTAGAAATTAAAAATTATAGCTGATTTTGGTAGAACACAATAATGATCTCCTTCATGTTTTATCTCTTCAAAAGAACAAGTTTCAGTGTTTGCAGTGTCTGCTAAAAACATGCCAAGATTTATTTTTCAAGTTTTTGGTAATTCAAAACATAGTTGCTCGCTATATGAATTAAGAGCTATATAAAAATCTGTATTAGTTTCTATATCTTTCAATTGAAAAGCTATAGAAAGAGAATGAAAAGTTAAATCAGGTTTGAATAGTTCTATTCCATGTAAAGTTATTTCTTCTTCTGTCAAAGGATTTTTCTTTTCTAAAAAAATAGAGTATTTTTCTTAGAGTTTATCATATTTTTGTGAAAAAGAAAAACATCTTCAAATTCTTTTTCTATTCCAGTCAACCCAAGTAGTAACATTATCTTGACAGTAAGCGTTGTTATTACCCAATTGAGTTCTTCCATTTCATCTCCCATTAGTAACATAGGAATACCCTGTGAGATATATAGAACAAGAAGCATATTTTTTTATTTGTTGTTTTCTTAAAGTTATGATTTTTTTGGGTTTTCAGTCAATCCTTCTTCTCCATGATTATATGAATGATTATTATTTTCACCATCTTGGTTATTTTCACCATTAAGAAGATTATGCTTTACATTATAACTAACTAAATCCCACATAGTGAAACCATCATGGCAACAGATAAAATTAATACTAGCTTGATAACCACTTTTATTTGAATGGAAAATATCTACGCTTCCAAAAATCTTTTTGATAAGTTCAGGAACTTGTCCAAAATCTCCTCTTATAAAAACATCTAACTGTATCTCTATATGCACCATTCCATTCTGACCAACCACTAGGCATAGCACCAACAAAATATCCACCCAAATCCCAACTTTCAGCAATAAGTTTTGCATGGGAAAGAATAGGGTGTTCAACTAATTCGTAAAGTAGAGAATATCTAGTCCATTGACTGTCAGCATCTCTTCCTAAGATAGGTGCTAAGTCAAAACGGAAACCATCAACTCCAACTTCTAAATACCAATATAATAAAGATTGAATTATCATATCTTTAACAACTTTATGGTTACAATTTAAAGTGTTGCCACAACCAGAGTAATTGGTGAAATTTCCTTCTCTGTCTTTGGTATAGAAAACATCTTCAGCCATAATTTTAAAGTTGTATTTTTTTCTCCACCTATCCCACCTTCAGCTGTGTGATTGTACACAACATCTAAAAATAACTTCCATACCATTTTCATGAAGCTTTGAAACAAGCTCTTTAAATTCTTTAATTTCATCAAAAAGAATTTATATCAGTTGATGAAGAATATTTTTTTAGTTAAAGCAAAAAAAGTTGATAGGATTATATCCCCAAACATTTTTTAAAAGTCCAACTTCTCTGTTTAAAGTTACCAGTATGATCATCCCACTCAAAAACAGGTAAAAATTCTACAACATTGATACCTAATTCTTTTTAAGTAATCGATTTTTTTCTTCAAAAGCAGAGTAAGTTCCTTTAGTAGTTGTTTGTGAGTTAGTAGATTTTGTAAATAGACCAATATGGCTTTCGTAGATTAGCATATCTTTTTGAGGGATAAGTATATGCTTTTGTCTCTGTTCCCACTCTTTTAACAACAATAGATTTTTTTATTTTTTTGACATTTTCATTTCCTGTGTAAGCAAGTGCATAAGGATCTAAGACAGAAAAATCCATTTATCTCCCAAGTGTATAGAGTCCCTCTTGAATATTCTCTAAAGATATACTCCAAATATCTCCTAATTTATGTTCAACAGGGCTCAGTTTGTATTGCATATATGGAATAACATCTTCAGAAGAATGAAATATATTTAAAAATAAGACTGCTAACATTTTTTTAGCATAAATAGCAAAAAGTACAAGCGTTTTTTATCCAAAAAGCTCCTAAATTTACATATTGATTATAATTGTAATACATATCATTTCCTTTCTAAAAATGGCTTTTTTCTTATTGTATCACATTATCGAAATTTTTTTGTTAAAAAAATTTTTACACAAACTAAATGAAATAAAAAAATATTCTATAATAGTGAAAAAGATGATATAATGATAAAGATTATTATATTAATAAAAAGTGAGGTACAAAAAAATGGTAAAGAAAAAAATATTGCTCCTAATCTTATTACAGCAGGAAATATGTTTTTAGGTTATCTAAGTATAACTGAATCGATAAAAAGGTAACTACACTATGGCAATATTATTCATTCTACTTGCTATGGTTTGTGATGGTTTAGATGGTAAGACAGCAAGAAAATTAGATGCTTTTAGTGAATTTGGAAAAGAGTTTGATTCATTCTGTGATGCAGTTTCATTTGGACTAGCTCCATCTATGTTAATTTATTCAATCTTAATGTCAAGAGTTCCAGGAAGTCCTTTTTGTAGTTCCTGTTTCTTTCCTATATGCACTTTGTGGAGTAATGAGACTAGTAAAATTTAATATCATAAATGTGGCATCAAGTGAAAAAGGAGACTTTAGTGGTATGCCTATTCCTAATGCTGCAGCAATGGTTGTTTCGTATATTATGTTCTGTGAAGCAATATATGAAACATTTGGAGTTCAATTATTCCATATAAATATCTTTATTGCAGTATCAGTTATATCGGCAAGTTTAATGGTTAGTACTATACCTTTTAGAACACCTGATAAAAACTTTTTGCATTTATTCCTAAAAATTAGCTGTGAGTTCTTATTTTAGCGCTTTTAGCTTCTATGTATTGGACTTTAGACTACAGTGTATTTATTATTTCTTATACTTATGTAGTACTAAATTTACTAGCATATTTCTATAAGAGATTTGGTAATGCTGGAGACGATGATACATCTGTTGAAGAATATGTCGAAGTAGAAGAAGATACCAACGAAAGAGAGGGATAATTTGTTTTCTCAAAATGATAATATAAATATTCTAGTTGTGAGATTTAAAAAGAATTGGAGATGCTATTTTAAGTTTGCCACTATGTCATTCTTTAAAAATTAACTTTTTCCAAATGCAAAATTAGACTTTGTACTTTATGAAGAAGCAAGTCCACTTTTTGAAGATCACCCTTATATAGATAATGTTATTACTATAAGTAAAAAGGAACAAAAAAATCCTTTCAGTTATAAAAAAAGGTTTATAAAAATAACAAGAAAAAAATATGACATTATTATAGATATTATGTCTACTCCAAAAAGTGAATTATTCTGTATGTTTTCAAGAAAAACTCCTTTTTAGAATAGGTAGATATAAAAAAAGAAAAGAGGAATTTTTTTACAATCATAAGATGAAAGAAAAAGATTCTCTAAATAAAGTAGATAAATTTTTTTAAATCAACTTCTTCCACCTTTAGAAGAAGCAGGTTTTGATGTAAAAAGAGATTATGACTTTAAATTTTTTTGCAAAACCAGAGGAAAAAAAGAAAAATATAGAAAAAATGATAGAAGCAGGAGTAGATTTTTTTCAAAACCTATTATTGCCTTCTCAATATATTCTAGAGTAATGAGCAAAAATTTATCCTATTGAGAAAATGAAAATTCTTGTGCAACATCTCATTGATAAATATTCAGCACAAATAATATTTTTTTCTATTCAGCTGATCAAAAAGACGAAATACAAAAAAATACATAAAGAACTAGGAGATAATAAAAAAATATTCTCTTCTATAGAAACTCCTACAATAAAGGATTTAGTACCATTTTTTTGAAAAATTGTGATTACTATATAGGAAATGAAGGTGGAGCAAGACACTTAGCTCAAGGAGTTGGAATACCATCATTTGCTATATTTAATCCTTCAGCAGAATTAAAAAGAATGGCTACCATTTCCTAGTGATAAAGAATATGGGAATTTCACCTATTGATATGCTAGAAAAAAGGTATTTCAAGAGAAGAGTACGATAAGCTATCTTTTTGAAGAAAAAGTTTTCTTTAATAGATGTTGAAACTCTTATAGAAATGTCAGATAAATTGATTGAAAAAAATAAAAAGGAAGTAAAAAAATGAATACCAGAATTATATCTTATGTTATATCAAATTTATTTAAATTAATGATGTTCTTACTTTTATTTCCACTTGCTGTAAGTGTCTATTATCAAGAAGGTTTAAAAACTTTCAATGGCTTATATAATTCCTATAATTATTTTAGGGATTTCAAGCTATTTTTTTGTCAAATAAAGCACCAGAAAAATCAATCTTTCTTTTCTAAGGAAGGTTTGGTTATAGTTGCTTTATCTTGGTTGTTAATTTCATTTTTTTGGAGCCCTACCCTTTGTAATAAGTGGCGATATTCCCAAATATGATAGATGCTTTTTTTGAAAGTGTAAGTGGATTTACAACAACAGGAGCTACAATATTACCCGAAGTTGAAAGTCTAAATAAGTCCATTATATTTTGGAGAAGTTTTACCCATCTTGTTGGAGGTATGGGAGTCTTAGTCTTAGTTTTAGCTATATTACCTAAGGGAAATAACCAAGCTCTACATATCATGAGAGCAGAAGTTCCAGGTCCAACTGTTGGAAAACTTGTTGCAAAAATGAGTTATAATTCAAGAATACTTTATATAATCTACATTGTTATGACTATAATTATGATAATTTTATTATTAGCTGGAGGTATGTCTTTTTATGATGCTTGTATACATGCCTTTGGAACAGCAGGAACAGGTGGATTTAGTTCTAAAAAAATACAAGTATAGGTTATTATAACAGTGCCTATATAGACTATGTTATTTCGGTAGGAATGTTAGTTTTTTTGGACTTAACTTCAACTTATTTTATCTTTTACTTTTAGGAAATATTAAACAAATTTTTTTAAAAAGTGAGGAAGCTAAATACTATCTTCTTATAATTTTTGGAATAACAGCTCTTATCTGTGTAAATATTTATCCAACTTACACATCTATTTCAAGACTGATAAGAGATGTATTCTTTACAGTAACCTCAGTTATAACCACAACAGGTTATTCAACTGTTGACTTTAACACTTGGCCAACTTTCTCAAAAACTCTTATTTTATTCTTGATGTTTTCTGGAGGTTGTGCAGGATCAACAGCAGGAGGTTTTAAAGTTTCAAGAGTGGTTATACTAGCTAAAAAAAGTTGTTAGAGAATTTCAAAAATAGGTCATCCTAATAAGGTTGTAAATATTAATTTTGAAGGAAAAAAACTTTAGATAAAGAAATGCTAGATGGAATTGACAGTTACTTTTCATACTTTACTCTTTTACAATTCTTATTTTACTTTTAATTACATCTTTAGAATCAGATACTTTTTAACAGCTGTAGGTTCAGTTTTTTTGGAACATTTCAATAATATAGGACCAGGTCTTGATGCCACAGGACCTACATCAAACTTTTTCAATATTCTCACCATTCTTAAAGTTTATTTTATCTTTAGGAATGTTGTTAGGACGTTTGGAAATAATACCACTTTTTAATTTTAGTTTCACCCTAGAATATACAGAAAAAGAGATTAAAATAAAATATAGACAGGAGTGATAAAATGGAAAAACAATGAAAAACCAAAAAAAGTTGTAGGAAGAAATTTAAGATTCAATCTTCTACTATTTTTCTTGTTTAGCCTTAGGTTGTTATGGATTATTTGCTACAAATAAATTTTTTTTCTTAGAGATTTTGAAAGAGGTTATTCAGTAACAGGCAATAAATATATTTTTGGTATAGTTGTAGTAAACTTTTTCTTATTACTTTTTTTACTCTTGTAATACCTTATTTTGTATTAAAAATTATATCCTAAAGATTTATTACTATGATGAAGGATTTAGAGTAGGAAAAAAATGGAGAGTTTATTTATTATGAAAAAAATTGATTACTTTTTTTACACCTGCGTACAATAAGGTAAAAATCTTTTTGTAGAAATAAAATATACAAATAATGAAGGAGATTGGAAACATATAGTAGCTGTAGGTTATCCTCTAAACAGGTTTTTGATTTATTTCAACAAGATTTTTGTAAATATAAATTATCCAAAAAGCTATGAAATGTCTTGAAAACGGTGAAAAAAATTGAATTTTTTTATTCAATGACCCTAAAAGCAAAAACTAACATCTTTTGGAATGAAAAAAATTTATGAAGAAAAAAAGTTAGATCAAGCTATGAAGATAATAGTTACTAGAGAAAGCATAACTTTTGACAATGAAGTTTATGAATGGGATAAATACAAAATTTTTTTGTAAATCTAGGAAATATAATAGTTCAAGAAAGAAAGATGGAACAAATATTTTTAAGTTTAGGTGCACATGCTCTAATACATAGACCTAATCTATTAGAAGCTTTAATAGAAACATTAAGAAAAAAATTAAAAAAAGAAAACTGGAGTGATAAAATGGAAAACAATGGAAAACCAAAAAAATTGTAGGGAAGAAAGTTTTAGATTAAACTTTTATCTTATATAGTTGTTTAATACTAGCTTGTTATGCTCTATTTAGTGTAAATAAATTTTTTTGTTAAGGATTTTTGAAAGAGGGTTATTCAGCAACAGGAACAGGTTATGTTTTAGGTATAGTTGCAATTAATTTTTTTTTATACTACTTTTTTTACTACTTCCTTATATATTACTTTAAAAACTTTCCCTAAATTTTATTTTCTATGATGAAGGTTTTACACGTGGTAAAAAATGGAGCCTTTATTTATTATGAAAAAAATGGATTACTTTTTTTATACCTGGTCTTGTAAAAGGAAAAGAGTTCTTAGAAATAAGATATACAAATAATGAAGGAGAATGGAAAGCTATACCAGGACAAGGTTACCCTACGAATGGTTTTGATTTATTTCAACAAGATTTTGTAAATCTAAATTATCCAAAAAGCTATGAAGTGTCTTGAAAATAATGAAAAAAATTGAATTTTTTTATTCAATGATCCTAAAAAAAGAAAATAATAGCCTTTGGTAGAAAAAAATTATATGAAGAAAAAAATTAGAACAAGCTATGAAAAATAAATAGTTACTAGAGAAAGTATAACTTTTGATAATGAAAGTTTATGAATGGGATAAATACAAAAATTTTTTTGTAAATCTAGGAAATATAATAGTTAGAGAGCAAGATGGAACAAATATTTTTAAGTTTAGGTCCAACTGCTCTAATACACAGACCAAATTTATTGGAACTTATAGTCTCAACATTAGGGAAAAGAAAATAAAAAGGAGTTGAAAAATTTTTGTCACAAGTAAGAGGTTTTGAATTTAAAAAAAGAAGAAAAACAAATTAAAAAAATGTCAATAGCAATGTTTGTAGTGTTTTTTTACTTACAACACTTATTCTATATATATTTGGAATACTTAATTGGAGTTCTATCTATGTTTCATTTATAGCACTAGGTATTCCAATAGGTTGTGCTACATTTATAGATAATATGTTAGAAAAAAATCTAAAGAAAAAAACAAACAAATACTGAAGATAGTTGGGCTACTAATCCTGATGAATTAGTTAAAAACTAAAAAAACAAGATTTAGCAAATTTAAAGGAACAGAAAGTAAAGATATAAGCAAGTTTGCAGTTGCTCTTTCGATAATAGTTTCTTATGTATCTGTCTATATCTCTGAAGTCTTTTTATTTGGACAAAAGCTGTTTTTAGAAAAATTATCCAGATAATACATTTTCTGATGTTTTTTTACATATCTTCTAAAAAAATATATTAACAGAAGAATGGTCAAGAAAAATATTTAGTTATGTATTGGATATTCATGACAGGATTTATCATTTTCATAGCAATAGGATATTTTTGGAATAAAAGAAAAAAATGGCAAAAAAATGCAAAAAGAAAGACGAAGAACAAAATAATAACATAAGAAAGTCTTAAAAAAATTTTTCTTGACATTTAAAAATACAGTATACTTACTAAGTATTAAATTAAAAAAATAATGTAAAAAGTAGAAGCAAGCCTGTTTCTCACCTTATGGACTTTAAGTCTTCATCGGGTTTCAATAGTATATAAATCAATAAATTAATTTTTTTATATTAATTTTTTTATGTTGTATTTAGAACAGGCTTTTTGCCTGTTTTATTTTTTCAATGGAGGTGTAGTGTTATTTCTGATAAGACTAGAATAAACGAAAAGATTAGAGGGAAGGAATTCAGAATTATTTCTTTTGACGGGGAACAATTAGGAATTATGAGTGCAGAACAAGCTTTAAATTTAGCTTCATCACAAGGGTATGATTTAGTAGAGATTGCTCCAGGAGCAAATCCACCAGTTTGTAAAAGTAATGGATTACAGTAAATACAAATATGAGCAAACTAGAAAACTGAAAGAAGCTAAGAAGAATCAAAAGCAAGTTGTTGTTAAGGAAATTAAAGTAACAGCAAGAATCGATAGCCATGATTTAGAAACTAAGCTTAATCAAGTTACTAAGTTCTTAGAAAAAGAAAATAAAGTAAAGATAACTTTAGTGTTATTTGGTAGAGAAAAGATGCATGCTAACTTTAGGGAGTTACGACACTGGATGAAATAGCTGAGAAATTTGCCGAAACTGCTGAAGTAGAGAAAAAAATATGCTGATAAACAAAAAAACATTTAATCTTATCACCTAAAAAAAGGCGAAGTAATAATTTTTAAATTTACATATTTTTTTAGAAATTAGCTAGATGTATTGATTATAGGATAATAAGGAGGAATAAATATGCCAAAGATGAAAACTCACAGAGGAGCTAAAAAAAGAATTAAGGTAACTGGAACTGGGAAATTTGTTATTAAAACACTCAGGAAAAAAAGCCATATTTTAACTAAAGAAAAGATAGAAAAAGAAAGAACCACTTAAAGAAAGATGCTGTGGTTACTGAAACTTACAAGAGACATATGCAAGGGCTATTACCTTATGGAGAAGGAAGATAATTAATTAAGCATTTATTCGTTAGGAGGAGTAGAAGATGAGAGTTAAAAACTGGAATTATAAGAAGAAAAAGACATAAAAGAGTATTAAAAAGCTGCTAAAGGATTCAGAGGTGCTTCTGGTGACGCTTTTTAAACAAGCTAAACAAGCAACAAGAAAAAAGCAATGGCTTATTCTACAAGAGATAGAAAAAGTTAATAAGAGAAAAATGAGACAATTATGGATTACAAGAATAAACTCTGCTGCAAGAATGAATGGAGTTTCTTATTCTGTATTAATAAATGGTCTTAAAAAGGCTGGAATTGAATTAGATAGAAAAGTTCTTGCTGACATAGCTTTAAACAATGCTGCTGAATTCACAAAATTAGTAGAAACTGCTAAATCTGCATTATAATTTTTTTCTTGACAAAACTATAGCAAATATGATATTATAACTAATGCATGGAAGGTTATGTAAAAATGACCTTCCAGCATTAAGAATATTGGTAAGTTTGGTGAGATGGCAGAGTGGCCTAATGCACTGACCTGCTAAGTCAGAGTACCGTTTCGGTACCGAGGGTTCAAATCCCTCTCTCACCGCCATATTATTAATAGTAGTTAGGTTGTTACCTAGCTTTTTTTATTTTTATATATATTGATTTATAAAAATAAAAATTCTATATAATAAAATAATAGATAGATCTTAATTAATAATATTTATTTTAGAGTTTAGCTTAATTTAAAGTTAACTTTTTTTATTTTATACTTTTTTTAGAGTTTTTGAATGGAGGAAAAAAATGAAAAAAATTTTTTTAATTTTTTTATACTAGGAATATTTATGTTCTCTAGTTTAGTATCTTACTCAGCAGAAGTTTACGAAACTGCTTCAGAAGATTTTATGAATGCAGTTAAAAACTTTAGTTATATCAGAAGCTAAAAAAGTAGTAAAAATTTAAAAGGCTTATATAGACAAAAGGAGTACAAGAAAAGAAATCTAGTATTTTCTGTAAAAAAATAGAAAAAAGAGAAAGATGATAGTTAAAGATAAGACTGGTAAATTACTTCATGAAAAAAAGTACTTTCAAAGAATGTTTCAAATAGTTTTTTTACCATTTGAAATGAAGTATCAAGAAATTCATAAGAAAGAGGGTGCTTTTTGAATATGCAGATATAACATATTTAGAAAAATAATGAAAAATTTAGAATAAAGTATGAAAGTAAAAATAAAAAAAGACCTCAGCAAAAAAACTAAAAAAATAGTGACTTTGTAGAAGTTAGCCCTAGAAGATGTGGAATACAAGACACTAGATTTATATGATAAAGAAATGGTAAACTGCTTACTAAACAAGAAGATATAGGGAAATAAAACTATAGTTACAAATTATCTTGATGAAGGGCATAAGTTAAAAAAATTATCTATAACTTTGATTCTAATCTTACAACAGGAAATATTGAGACTTGGCTTGATAAAACTCTTTTATCTAAAGGGAGAAAATGAAAGATGGGACTACCTCACGGAGAAATGAAAGTTTTTAATGAAAAAAAGGAAAAAGTAATTTCAATAATTAATTATAAAAAAATGGAATACAAGATGGGATTACAAAAAGACTTTAATGAAAATGGAAAAGCTTATAAAAGAAACTTTATACAAAAAAATGGTGTAGAAGTAAAGAAATAAAAATTTCTAAGGAGTTAGATATGAGAAAAAAACTTTTTTTATTTATTTTTTTTTATTATTTTTTTCAGTAAATAGTATTTTTTTCTTATTCTTCTATAAAAGCTCTAAATGAGAAAAAAATTACAAAAAGTATTTGATAAGAATAAAGAAATTATAGTTGTATATAGGACTAATACTAAAGATGGAGCTTCCTAAAAAAATATATTGAAAAATATTATTCCAAAGGAAAAAAATTTAATATTTCTCAAATGATAATCATATAAAAAAATACAATAAGATATGTGCAAAAAAATAAATTAGATATATTGTCAGAAATATATACTCCAAGTGGAGATTTAGTAGTAAAAAAACAGAAATTAAATTAAAAAGAAATTTTTATTTAATGAAATAGAAAAAAATTAGTTCAAGAAATTGAAAGATAAATGAAGCTAGTAATCAATCAGATATTCTTAATAATAAATTTAGTGAAAACTTTTTGAGGAGAATGTAAAAGAGCTTTATTTCTTATTCATATTATGATGATGGAAGCCTTAGCTCAAAGACAGAATATGACTTTGATAAGAAAAAAATATCACTATGCTTACATACTCTGAAGGAAAAAAATTTCAAGTGAAAGTATAGCTAAATATAAAGGTTCTATTCAAGATGAAAAATATAGATATAGATTTTTATGAAAATTTATCTAAAACTTATACTAAAATGAAAGTAAAAAAAGTTGAAAATGGACAGGAAGTTAGAACTTTTTATCCTAATGGTAAATTAAAAATCTGTTGGAGTTTATAAGGGATAATATTTTAAATGGATCTCTATAAAGAATATGATGAAAATGGAAAATTAATAAAAAGAAATTAAAAAAATAATGATTTTTAGGAGAATAAAGAAAGGAGAAAAAAATGTTTGTAAGAACAAGAAGATTGAGAAGAAATGCATTAACAAGAGAAATGGTAAAGAATATAAGTATAGAAACTAGTTCACTTATCTATCCTTTGTTTATCTGTGAAGGAGAAAAATATAAAGAGTGAAATAGAGTCTATGCCTGAACAATTTAGATATTCTCTAGATAGATTAAATGAAGAATTAGATGAATTATTGAAGTTGGGAATTAATAATATCTTACTTTTTTTGGTATACCCAGCTCATAAAGATGAAGTTGGAAGTCAAGCCTATGATAAAGAAGGGTATAGTTCAAAAAGCTATAAGACATATTAGAAAAAAATTATTCTGATAAATTTTTTTAATAGTAACAGATGTATGTATGTGTGAATATACATCTCATGGACATTGTGGAATATTACATCATCATGATGTGGATAATGATGAAACTTTAAAATACATAGCTAAGATAGCTCTTTCTCATGCAGAAGCAGGGGCAGATATAATAGCACCTTCAGATATGATGGACGGAAGAATAGCCAAAATTAGAGAAATTTTAGATGAAAATAACTTTTAAAGACATACCTATAATGGCTTATAGTGTTAAGTATTCTTCAGCATACTATGATTCTTTTTAGAGATGCTGCTGACTCAGCACCAAGCTTTGGAGATAGAAAAACTTATCAAATGGATTTTAGAAGCACTAATAATTTCTATGCAGAAGTGGAAGCAGATACACAAGAAGGAGCAGATTTCATAATGGTGAAGCCAGCTATGGCATATCTAGATGTTATAAAGTCTGTATCAGAAGTAACTCATTTACCTATAGTTGCTTATAATGTAAGTGGAGAATATTCTATGGTTAAGGCAGCTGCTAAAAAAATAATTGGATAGATGAAAAGAAAATTGTTATGGAAAAATATTTTTTTGCAATAAAAAAAGAGCAGGAGCAGACATAATAATAACTTACCATGCAAAAAGATATTGCTAAAGTGGTTGATTACTAAATAAAAAAATTGTGTATATTTTTTTTGTAAATATATGCTATAATAGTATCATATAAAAGGGTAACAAAAATAAAAAGTACTAAAAAAATGTTAAAGGAAGTGGTAGTATGAAATTATCAATTCACGGAAGAAAAAAATTACTTTGACTGATGCAATCAAAAAAATATGCTGAAGAAAAAGATCTCAAGAGTAGAAAAAAATTTAATGATTCTATATTAAAGATCGATGCAACCTTAGCTGCTTCTAAATTGAAAACAGGAAATGCTCATGTAACTGAAATTCTAGCTTATTTAAGTGGAAGTACTTTGAAAAGCTACTGCAACAGAAACTGATTTATATGCTTCAATAGATAAAGCTGTAGATATTATGGAAAAATCAATTGAAAGAAAAACATAAAGAAAAAAACGTAGTAGAGCTAAAAGTTCAAGATGACACTAGAAAGAAATCATATAGTTTTGATTACATAGTAGAACCTGAAGAAAAAAATTTCTGATGAAAAAGAAACTTGTAAGAGTATATCTACCTCTAAAACCTATGGAAATATCTGAAGCAATTTTACAACTTGAATATTTAAATAGAGTTTTTCTTTTGCTTTTTACTAACTCAGAAACAGGAAAAAAATGGCTGTAGTTTATAAAAAGAAAAGATGGAGACTATGGAGTTATAGAAGAATAGTTTTAAATAATTAGGAAATATCAAGAGAATTATTTTTAAGTTAAAACTTAAAAATGAGTTCTCTTTTTTTATTTTAAGAGAATATGAATTTAAAAAAAGTTTGAATAAAATAGTATGTAAGATTGTACAGTAATTCTTTAGTTGTAATAAAAGGTAGATATAACAAAAAAACATTTTATTTGCATTTTGTAAAAAACAATATATAATATAAGTAATTATAACAATTATATTTTTATATTATATAGATTGTTGTAAAAAAATAATTACGTATTGGAGGTACAATAATGGGATTAATAAATTATATTCATGAAAAAAACGTCTTGAAAAAAAGAAAGAGCTGAAAAGAAATGAAAAAGATAGTTGGAACATTGAAAGTTCTTGCTGGTGTAGGAGCTGGATTTACATTAGGGTCTTTTATTTGCTCCAAAAATCTGGAAAAAGAAACTAGAAAAAAATATCTCAGATGCCACTAAAAAAAGGACTTAATTATGTAGGTGAAAAATCTTGCTAATGCTAAAAAAATTATATTGAAGAGAAAAACTTCTGATATAAGAGAAGCTCTTGCTGAAAAAAATATGATGAACTTACAGATGAAACTATTTCAGAAAAGGTTGAAGAAATTGAGGAAGAAATAGAAGAAGAGGTTGAAGAAGTAGCTAAAAAAAGTTGAAGAAAAAAAGCTAAAAGAAGTAAAAAGAAAAGGCAAAAAAAGTAGTTAGAAACTAGGAGGAAATATGGTAACAATAAATTTAGATATGATTTTTAAAAAGTTCTTCTAGGTATCTCACTTGCGATATTTCTTATATTACTCTTTTTATAATATTAATAAAGATAATTTCTATTGTCTCAAAAAAATAAATTCTCTATTAGAAAAGAATAAAGAGCAATTAGAAAAATAGTATTAGTCAAATTCCTAATTTGGTAAAAAAATAGTGAAAAGAAATATTAGAAAATACTAATGCCAATTTAGAAAAAAGTAAATATATTAGTAGAAGATGTGACTGATATATTAAAAAGCTTCTAAAAAGAAATATTGTTAATAGTTCTACTAGTGTATCAACTACTTTAGAAAAATATCAAAAAAATGTTTCTAGCAATGTTGCAGAATCTAGTAGATATATTGCTAATAATTTTGCTGGAAAAAAACTAGTGGAAGTAGTAATAGTGGTGGGAATTATGGCTACAATCGATACTATTTTTAGATTGCTGGGATATATTTAAAAACATTACTTAAAAAAAGAAAAAAATAATCATTAGTAATTAGGAGAAAAATATGGGCAAAATAATAGCTTGGTTAATACTTGGTGCTTTTTCTGGGTGGATAGCTAGTATAATAATGGGTAAAAAAATGCATCAATGGGTGCAATAGCCAATATAGTAACAGGAATTATTGGTGCTTTTTATTGGAGGAGTTGTTTTTAACTTTTTGGTGCTCAGAAAGTAACAGGTTTAAACTTCATAGTGCTTTTAGTATCTATAGTAGGGGCTTGTATCTTTACTTTGGATATTAAATGCAAATCAGCAAAAAAATATAAAAATATTGATTAAAAATAGAGAAATAGGCACATAGTGCCTATTTTTTATTTTAATAGGATATTATTCTTATAAAAAAATCAGAGTAAAAAAATATTAAAAATTTTTATTGACAAAAAGCGACTCAATGTTATAAAAATTTTCTGTATTTAAAGATAAAAAGACGATGGGAGGAATGATAGGTGAAAAGGAAAAAAATTGGGAATTTCCGACAGCATATACAGTATTATTTTTTTAATTTTAATTTTTGGTAACAGTGTTAACACACATTATACCAGCAGGAAAAATACAATAGACTCTCTTATCAAGAGAATAGTAAGGAATTTGTGATAGAGAGCTATGGAAAAGATGATGAAAAAAATTACCAGCTACCCAAGAAACTTTGGATAAGTTAAATATAAATATAGATGTAGAGAAATTTACGAATGGAACTATTAAAAAAACCTATGGCTATTCCTAATACTTACACTAAAGTAAGTGGACAGGCTCAAGGTGTAGATGATTTAATTTTAGCACCAATTTCTGGCTTAGCTGATTCTATAGATATAATAATTTTTTTGTTTTAATACTAAGTGGTATAGTGGGAATAGTAAATAAGACAGGAACATTTTCTCTTGCTATGAAGGCTATATCTCAAAAAACTAAGGGAAAAGAATTTTTGCTTGTTGTGATAAGTTTTATCTTCTTTGCAGCAGGTGGAACAATTTTTGGAGCTTGGGAGGAAACAATACCTTTTTACTCAATACTGATACCTTTATTTTTTTAGTAAATGGCTTTGATCCATTAGTTCCAATGGCAACTATATTTTTAGGTTCTGCTGTGGGTTGTATGTTCTCTACAGTAAATCCTTTTTCTACTATAATTGCATCAAATGCAGCTGGAATTTCTTTTAATGAAGGTTTAAAATTTAGATTTGGGGCTCTTGTAGTATTTTTCAATAATAGCTTTAACGTATCTTTATAGATATATTAAAGAAAAGTTAAAAGTAAATCCTGAAAAACTCTATTGCCTTTTGAAGAAAAAAAGATGAAATTAATGAAAGATATTTAAAAAGATTATCAAGAAGAAACAGGTATAAAATTTAATTGGAGTAAAAAAATTAATATTGTTTTTTTATTTGTAGTTCAATTTGCTATTATGATATGGGGAGTAGCTTCACAAGGTTGGTGGTTCCAAGAAGCAGCAGCTCTATTCTTCTTTGTATCAATAATAATTATGCTTGTGTCAGGGCTTAGTGAAAAAAAGAAGCTGTTAATGCTTTTTATTGCAGGTGCTTCTGAAGTTGTTGGAGTTGCTTTTAATTATAGGACTAGCCAGAGCAATTAACATTGTTATGGAAAAATGGAATGATTTCAGATACTTTACTTTTTCTATTCTTCAAATCTAGTTTCAGAAATGGGTAAAGGATTATTTGCAGTAGTATTATTGTTTATATTTGTATTCTTAGGAATTTTTCATTCCATCAACATCAGGATTAGCGGTATTATCTATGCCAATACTTGCACCTCTTGCTGATACTTTAGGATTATCAAGAGCTATTGTTGTTGATGCTTTTTCTTGGGGACAAGGATTAATTTTATTTATTGCTCCAACAGGATTAATATTTGTTGTTTTACAAATAGTAGGAATACCTTATAATAAATGGCTAAAATTTGTAATGCCACTTCTAATAGTTATTACAATACTAACAACTATTATGATATATATTTTATCAGTATTCTTTAGATAAAAAAATAAAAAAAGTAAAAAAATAAATGATGATAATGCTACTGCGCCGCCCTATAATGGTGAAAAGAGCCTTTGTGAGGCTCTAGAACCATTTATAGGACTGGCAAGTAGCGAATCATAATTATTTTTTTACTTTTTTTAATTTTATTTCTGTAAAAGTATATTGTTCATTTTTTTTTATCAAAAAGAATAGATGTAAGTTTTTTTCTGCTTCTACTTCAACTTCTTGAGTTGTAGGTTCATATTCAGTTATAACTCTTTTAGATAAAATACCAGGTCTAGATTTTTTTGAAATGATGAAGTTATTGTATGTTTTTCCTGGTGTAAGATAGAAAAACTTGTTTAGTACCTCCCATAGTAAAAGTTTTAGGCTTTTCGTTATCTATAGCGATAAGGCTTATACTACTAGGAGTAAGTATGTAACTTAGTAAGTTTGAAGAAGTACTTCCAATATAGACTTTTGCAGCCTTAGGATTTTGTTCTAACCATTCTTGTACATCTTTTTTTCTTTTCTTTGTCATTGTCAATACACACATAATAACAGCCATTACAATAATGTAAATCTGAACCTCTCACGGCTAACACCCTACGAGTGCTAGAGCCACGAGTGTTCTAACACACTTAATAAAAACCTTTCATAAATCTCCCTCTCCTTTAATTATTTCTCTTTTTTTATAGTTTTTATTTTGTTAACTTGTTCGCCAGTTAATTTTAAATCAGCCAATAGATGTTTAAACTGTCCAATACCGATTAACTCACAATCTATATGAGTTCTATTTTCATTTTCATCGATAGCATAGAGAGTACATTCTGTATCTCCACTTGAAGAAATAGTTCTTGCTCGAAAATGATATTTAGAGAATTCGTATACATCTTCTTTTTTTCCATTTTTTTAACTATGAGTTCATTTTTCATTTACAATAATAGTAATAAAATTTCCCCAGATTACCAACCAGATATATAATAAAAAAATAAGACTAGCTATAATAACTGAAATTAGTTGACTTAACCAGATTTGTGCAATGAAGAAAAATAAAAAAATGAGAGAACTGCTCCACATAGAAAAATTAAAAAAATTATTCTATGGATTCTACTTTTATAGACTTTTTCCCAATTATATTTCACCCCCTTATATTTGGTAAAAAAATATTCATAAAAAAGTATAGCACAATTTTATAAGTTGTCAATAAAATCAATGTATTATATAGCTAGTCTATACAAAAAAATTCTTATTTTATAGTTGCATCTTTGGTGTCAATAATTATAGTGACAGAGTCATCATTTAAAAAGTTCAACCTTTCATATCAGCACCAAATTCACCTTCTTGAGTTTCTATACCAAAACTTTTAAATTCTTCAATAAATTTTTAAGTATAAATCTTTTAGCATAATCAGGCTTAGCTGCATCAATAAAAGAAGGTCTATTTCCTTTTATAGAATTTCCATAAAGAGTAAATTGAGAAATTATTAAAACCTTTTCCTTTTACATCTTCTAAAGAAAGATTCATTCTTTCCTCTTCATCTTCAAAAAAATTCTTAAATTTTTTTAGTTTTGTTAGCAAGCCATTTGACTTCTTTAATAGTATCCTCGTGAGTAATACCCAAAAGAACTAGAAGTCCCTTGTCAATTTCTCCTATTGTTTTTCCATCAACGTTTACCTTTAGCATACTTAACTCTTTGTATAACTGTTCTCATAAAAAAATCACCTCGTTTATTTTTTTAGATATATAAAGTTCATATATAATGTTTAATTAGTACTTTGTAAAAAAACAAAAAGTATGATATAATTAATCAAATAATTTTTTTAAGGTAGGTTAATAAAATGAATAATGATATTATTTTAACAGAATTTTGCAAGAGTTATCAACTCTGATAGATACCAATATACAGAAAGTGATATTTTTTTCTTATGGAAAAACATGCAAAAATAAGATTGCAGTTTTTGATATGTTTTTTTAGAAAAAAACAGAAGATGGAGGATTTGCTGTTGTATCAGGAATACAAGAGGTTATCCATCTAATAGAAGTTTTAAATACTACTTCTGAAGAAGAAAAAAAGAAAAATATTTTTTTCTAAAGTTTTTAGAAGAAGAACATCTAGTAGATTTCTTATCTAAGATGAAATTTACAGGAGATTTATATGCAATACAAGATGGAGAAATAGTTTATCCTAATGAGCCAATAATAACTATAAAGGCTCCATTGATACAAGCTAAAAATTTTAGAAACTCCTATACTAAATATAATGAATATGAACTTTAGGAATTGCAACTAAAGGCATCTATGGTAACAAGAGCAGCAGATCCTGTTAAAGTTCTTGCTTTTTGGAAGTAGAAGAGCACATGGTTTTGATAGTGCTGTTCAAGGAAATAAAAGCAGCTGTTATTGGTGGATGTTTTGGACACTCAAACTTAATTACAGAATATAAATATGGTATCCCTTCTAATGGAACTATGTCTCACTCATATATTCAAGCTTTTTGGAGTTGGAGCTGAAGCAGAAAAAAAGAAGCTTTTTGTTACTTTTTATTAAACATAGAAGACAAAAGAAAAAAAGTAATTCTTTAATACTTTTAGTTGATACTTATGACACTATCCATATAGGAATTGAAAATGCTATAAAGGCTTTTAAAGAATGTGGAATAGATGATAATTATGAAGGAATCTATGGAGTAAGATTGGACTCAGGTGACTTGGCATATCAATCTAAAAAATGCCGTAAGAGATTTGATGAAGAAGGATTTACTAAGGCAAAAAAATTACTTTGACAAATTCTTTAGATGAACAGTTGATAAGATCACTTCGTGAACAAGGAGCTTGTGTAGATATGTATGGTGTTGGAGATGCCATAGCAGTAAGTAAATCATATCCTTGTTTTGGAGGAGTGTATAAGATAGTTGAATTAGATGAAGAACCATTAATAAAAAAATTTCAGGAGATGTTATAAAAAAATATCAAACCCTGGATTTAAAGAAGTATATAGAATATTTGATCAAAGATGGTTATGCATATGCCGATTTAATAAGTTTAGTTAAAAAAATGACAAAGATAAAGAAAAAAATTATTAAATAATGAGGACTTCACAATAAGAGATGAAAAAAATATGATTTCAAATCAAGTCTTATTGAAAAAGATAAATATACATACACAAAATTAACTAAACAATATATAAAAAAGATGGTAAGATTGATAGAGATTTATATGATGAATTATTTGATATTATGAAATCTCAAAAACACTATTTTCGATTCTTTAGCTAAGGTTTCTGAAGAAAGAAAAAGACTTGAAAAACCCACATAGCTATAAGGTGGACTTATCGTCTGACTTAATAGAATTAAAAATATGGTTTTAATTAATAAGATAAAAAAATGTCTAAGAAAAAAATATTAATTTTTTTACTTATACTATTTTTTTCATAATAATGTATAGTAAGGAAAGTACGATGAAATTTGAACAAATAAAATATATAGAAAGAAAGACAGGAGAAATAAAAAAACAGAAAAGGTTATGGGAGAAGGAGCATTAAAGTTCCTTTTACTACAATCCTTTTGGGAAATTAGCTTTAAATGCTGTTGTAAAAAGAAAATTTGTTTCTGATTGGTATGGAAGCAAGATGTCTAAACCTGAATCTAAAGAAAAAGATAAAAAGGCTTTGTAGAAGAAATGGGTATAGATATGAGCGAATACAAGAGATCTATAGATGAGTACACAAGTTTTAATGATTTCTTCTATCGTGAATTAAAAGAAGGAGCTAGAGATATTGACTATGATGAAAAAGGCAATAGTTTCTCCAGCAGATGGGAAAGATTTTTAGCCTATCAAAATATAAAAAGAAGTCGATAAATTCTTTGTCAAAGGCTCTGAATTTACTTTAGAAGAGTTTTTTTAATGATAAAGATCTAGCAAAAGAAAATATGAAGATGGAACTTTTTGTAATAATCAGACTGGCACCAGCTGATTATCATAGATTTCATTTTCCAACAGATGGAGAAATTTCAGAAGTTAAAAAAAGATTTCTGGAGATTATTACTCTGTTTCAACCCATGCAATAAAGACTAATTTTAGAATATTCTGTGAAAACAAAAGAGAATATGCAATACTTAAAACTAAAAAAACTTTGGAGATATTGCAATGTTTGATGTTGGAGCAACCATGGTTGGTGGAATAGTTCAAACATATAAGGCAAATAGCTTTGTAAAAAAAGCTGATGAGAAAGGATATTTTTCTTTTTGGTGGTTCAACTTGTATCCTAGTTTTTGAAAAAAAGGTAAGGTTGAGATAGATAAAGATATATTAGAAAATACTCAGAATAAGATAGAAACAAGAATTTATATGGGAGAAAAAATTTGGAAATGAAAAAACTAAATACTTTTAAAAATAGGAGATTTAGTTATTTATGGCTTCTTGATAATATTCTTTTCAATACTTACATTGAAAAAAATAGGTAGTTTTAAAAGATGTTAAAAGGAGCAAAAAGCTGAAATATGGGTAGATGGAGAATTAAAATACGTCTATCCTTTTACAAGAAGAAGAAAAAGAATATTTTTTTGTTGATACTAATTTAGGTGGCTGTAATGTACAGTTTAAAGATAATATGGTAAGGGTTACAACTTCTAATTCTCCACTTAAAAATAGCAGTTAAACAGGGATTTATTAAAGTCACCAGGAGAAGTTATAATAGGTATACCAGATAGATTGGTGGTTAAGGTAGTAGGTGATTCTGAAGATGATTCAGAATTAGATTTTTGTAGCAAGATAAATTAAGAGGTTAAAAAAATTAAATGAATTTAAAAAAATATAATGAAAAATTACAGGAATAATTTTTAATTTTTTTGTGATATTACAGTCATATTTTACAAATCCAGAAAGTTTCTCAACTATAATTGGAAGATGGACAGGATATTTTATGACTTTTGATTATGGCTATTTTTTTATAGCCATTCTTTTTAGAACCAATAGAAAAAAATATTTAAAAAAAGAAAAAGTAAGATAAATGATATTTTTGGCAATAAGCCTATCAATAGTTTTTGTAGTTTTAATAGTTATAATTATGTCTTTGATAGTGATACCAGAAATTATTTCATCTTTAAAAAGTTCTTAATGATATGTATCCAGCTATTTCAGAAAAAGCAATGACACTGAGGGAAAAAAACATAACAGATTATTTAGCAGAAAAGAATATATATACAGTGAATACAGAAGAATTAAATAATAGCTTTACTAATTTTATTAAGAATAATACAAGTAATATAAAAAGAATTTGTATTTGCCTTTTGTTGGAGGCTTAGTTAACTGGACATCTAGGCTTTTACAAACTTAATTATAGCATTTCACTTTAGCATTTTTTTAATTTTATTAGATAAGAAAAAAATCTTATGAAGACATTAGAAAATCTTATAAAAAAATAATTTTTTTGGAGTGAAAAATACTCCTTATGTTATGAATAAATTAAAATTGTCAAAAAGATATCTTTATAAGTTATATCTCAGGAAAAAAATAATAGTATCTTCTATAGTTGGACTATGTGTATATATAATTTTACTTATAACAGGAACACCTTATGCAGCCTTAAGTGCTATCTTATTAGGTGTTGGAAATATGATACCTTATGTTGGTTCAATTTTTTTGGAGGAATAGTAGCATTTTTTTCTTGATTCTACTAGTTGCTCCAATAAAAAAACTTTGATATTATTGATAGCAATAATCATATCTCAATTGGTAGATGGCTTTTATAGTAGGATATAAAAATAATAGGGTAATAAAGTTGGTTTAAGCACTTTTTGGGTTATGGTTTCTATGATAATTTTTTTGGAAATTTATTTGGTATAGTAGGAATGTTTTTAGGAACACCTATATTATCAATAATAAAAATTATTCTATGTAGATTTATTAAAAAAAGAGCTGAGCAAGGAGGCAAGGAATGATATTTATAGCAAGTGCAACAATGGGCTTGGAAAGTGTTGTAAAAGAAGAATGCCTTGCTCTAGGCTTTAAAAAAATATAAAAAGTATTTGATGGTAGAGTTGAGTTTGAAGGAGATTTTAAAGATTTAGTTAAGGCTAATATATATTTGAGATGTTCTGACAGAGTTTTTATAAAAAAATGGCAGAGTTTAAAAGCTCTTAGTTATGAAGAATTATTTCAAAATGTAAAAAGCTATTGAATGGCAAGATTTTATAGATGAGAAATGGAGAATTTCCAATTTCTTGGGTTAGTTCAGTAAAATCTAAATTATACTCAAAGTCAGATATTCAAAGAATAAGTAAAAAGGCTATAGTTGAAAAAAACTAAAAGAAAAAAATATAAAAGAGAAATATTTTTTTAGAAAATGGAGCGTTGTACTCTATAAAAAAATTCAATGTCACAAAGATGTATTTTATAGTTATGTTGGATAGTTCAGGTGAAGCTTTAACAAAAAAAGAGGCTATAGAGCAGTAAAGAGATTGGCTCCCTATAAAGGAAACTTTAGCTGCAGCTCTAGTGTACTTATCAAAATGGAAAGCCTGATGAAGTTTTTACTTGATGCTATGTGTGGGTACAGGTACCATTGCAATAGAGGCAGCTATGATAGCTAGAAATATTGCACCAGGAGCAAATAGAAACTTTGCTGCTGAAAAAAATGGTCTGTGATTGATGAAAAAAACTTTGGACAGATATAAGAGATGAGGCTTTCTCTAATGAAGATTTATCAAAAGAGTTAAAAAAATATGCTTCTGATATAGATGAAAAAAAGTATAGAAGTAGCAAAAGAAAATGCTGAGAAAAGCAGGAGTTGAAGAAGATATTATCTTTTGAAGTTAAAAGACTTTTAAAAGATATTGAAAAGTCCTGCAAAAATATGGAGCAGTAATAGTTAATCCTCCTTATGGGGAAAAGACTTATGAATGATGAAGATATAGAAGAATTATATAGAGATTTTTGGGAAAAGTTCTGTAAAAAGAATTTAGCTAAATGGTCTTACTACATAATAACTTCTTATGAAGACTTTGAAAAAAGCTTTTTGGAAAAGCCAGCTACTAAAAATCGTAAGCTATATAATGGTGGAATAAAGTGTTATTATTATCAATATTTTGGAGATAGAAAAAAATGGATATAGAAACTAAAAATAAAAAAACTTTTATAGATTATGCTAGGAAGTTTGTCTTCAAAGTTTACTTTTTAGCAGATAATATTAAAGTGGACTTAAAAAGTCAAGATAATCTATATGAAGTTGAAAGAATAGATAATGAAGTTATTTCAAAAATATGAAAAATATATATCTTTTATTAGATGAAACTACACTTTTAGATATTTATAAAAAAAGATGATAAAAGTATTTGAAAAAAATAGAAAGAAAGCTATCAAAAAATGGCAGAAGATAACAAAATAAAAAGATGAGTATATAAAGTCACAAATAAAGAAGAGAAAAAGAATTAAAAAGGAAATTCTGGCTCGGAAGTAGTGGAAAGATTTTTTTAAATATAAGATAAAAAGAATTAAAGAAAAAATAAAGGGTGATTTAATCCAAAAAAATAAATAAGGTTTTGGATAAAGAAGAAAAAAACTAAACTTAGATTTATCTAATGCTATTCAGGAAGTAGAGCAAATGGAAATAATTGAAAAAAACTACAACCTGTGAGAGCAGAGTTTAGAAGTTTATCTTTTGCAGTTTGATAAATATCAAAAAAAGAATTGGAGGAGACAGAAAATAAACTTTCAAAAAAAGTGGTACTATGAAATCTATGGTACAACTGACAAAGAAACTCTTCTAGAAGCATATAATACAAAGTAGAAATTAATTAAAAAAATTAATTTATAAAAAAATTTAATGGAAAGGAGGAGAGATGAGTTTACAAGCAATCATCAAAAACAAACAAGGGGAGATAAACCTAAATTTATTTTCAGATGTTGCACCTGTAACTGTGCTTAACTTTGTAACTCTTGCTAAAAGTGGATACTATAATGGTTTAAAATTCCATAGAGTTATTGAAGATTTCATGATACAGGAGGGATCCAACTGGAACTGGTGCAGGTGGTCGGGATATCAATTTGGAGATGAATTTAAAAGAGGAGTAGAATTTACTAAAAAAAGGCCTACTTGCTATGGCAAATGCTGGGTCAAAACACAAATGGTTCACAATTTTTTATCACTCATGTTCCAACAGAGTGGTTAAACTACAAACATACAATCTTTGGAGAAGTAGTATCACCTAAAGACCAAGATGTTGTAGATAGTATCAAACAAGGCGACACAATGAATGAAATCGTTGTAGTTGGAGATGTAGATAAATTAATAGAAGAAAAATAAAGAATTCTATACACAATTAAAGAATTTTTTTAAAAAATCTAATAATTATCTTTTTGTATTTTAATTAAAAAAATATGTTGGAGGTAAATTTATGATTTTATTAAATCCAGTTGTTCTTTCAGTTATTGTTATGACAGTTCTATGTCTATTAAAGCTTAATGTTCTTTTAGCTTTTAATCGTTTCAGCACTAGTTGCTGGTTTTTGCTGCAGGTATGCCAGTAGGAGATATCATGGGTAACCTAATTAATGGTATGGGTGGAAATGCTGAAACAGCATTAAGCTACATTCTACTAGGAACTCTTGCAGTTGCTATAAATAGTACAGGTGTTGCATCTATATTATCAAAAAAAGATTGCTTCATTAGTTGATGGTAAGAAAAAAATTCTATTAATAGTAATTGCAGTTTTCTCATGTTTTTCACAAAAACTTAATACCAGTTCATATAGCTTTTTATTCCCTATATTAATTCCACCTTTACTAAAAACTAATGAATGAATTAAAATTAGATAGAAGAGCTATGGCTTGTTCTTTAACATTTGGTTTAAAAAGCTCCTTATATAGCTTTTACCAGTTGGTTTTGGATTAATATTCCATGGTATTCTTTCTACTGAAATGTCTAAAAATGGTATGGAAATAGCTAAAACTGATATATGGAAATCTACATGGGTTTTAGGATTATTTATGATAGTAGGTTTATTACTAGCTATTTTTTTGTTACTTATAATAGAGATAGAGAATATAAAGATTTACCTTTAAAAAGGAATGGAAGAAGTTGAAGCAACAAATATGGAAGGAAGACATTGGCTAACTTTACTTGCTGCTATTGCTGCATTTGTAATTCAATTAGTAACAGGTTCTTTACCATTAGGAGCAATAGCTGCTTTAGCTGCAATGTTAGTGTTCAGAGTTATTAAATGGAAAGATATTGATGAATACATCAATGGTGGAGTTGGACTTATGGGGCTTATAGCTTTCATAATGCTAGTTGCTGCTGGTTATGGAAACATAATAAGAGAAACTGGTGCTGTTACAGAATTAGTTGATAGTATTCATGGAATGATAGGTGGAAGTAAAGCTTTAGGGAATTTCTGTAATGCTACTAGTTGGACTTTCTAATAACTATGGGAATTGGAACTTCATTTGGTACTATTCCAGTTGTTGCTGCAATATTTCATATCCTCTATGTTTAAAAACTTGGTTTATCAGTAGAAGGATCAGTTATAGTTCTTGCCGCAGCTGCTGCATTAGGGAGACGCTGGATCACCTGCATCAGACTCAACATTAGGATCAAACATCTGGACTTAACGCTGATGGTCAACACGATCATATTTGGGATACTTGCGTTCCAACATTCATACACTATAATATCCCTCTATTAATAGGTGGATTTATAGGAGGAATGTTCTTCTAAGATTATTTAGAAAAAAATAAAAAAATATAAAAGTATAATGAATTAGGACTGTTACAGCTTGGCTGCACAGTCCTAATTTTTTAATTTATTAAAATTATAAGTTAAACAATAAATCATAATAGCTTGGTATAGGCCAAGCATCAGTAGCAATTTTTTTCTTCTAATTTATCTACTTTTTCTCTAAGATTTTCTAATGTTGGTAAAACTTCATTAGAATAGAATTTAGCTCTTTGATATAAATCTTGAATTTTTTTATTGCTTTTTCTAGATTCTCTTCTAGTTTATCAGTTAAGATTAACATATCATTTTTAGTAAAATTATATCTTTTAAAATTCCTATATCATATTGGAATAAATCTTCATCTGGGAAAATTTTTCTTGAACGATGAATAGATTTAGAAAGATTAGATATATATTTTATAACGAAAGGATAAACTTGATTTCTAACAATCTTTTTATTCCAGTAGAAATCTCAAGATTACATTGTTTATTATATCTTTCAACATAGACATGGAATCTTGAAAGAGATTCACTTCTTGAAAGTACAGAATTTCTTTCAAATAATTGAATAACTTCTTCTTCAATTAAAGCAGGTAGACCCTTCCACAGTATTTTTTTAAATTAGAAAGTCCTCTTTTCTTAGCTTCCTCTACCCATTTTTCCTCATAACCGTTACCATCAAATATAATTCTTTCTATGCTTTGTTATATCTGTCTTTAACTAGAGCAATAACAACCTCTTTTACAGTTTTATTTTTTTAATTCTTTTTCAAAAATATTCACAGTATTCTTTTTAGCACATCAGCAACTATAGTATTTAGAACAAACATAGGAGTTGCAGGGTGAAGCACTAGAACCAGGCATTCTGAATTCAAATTTATTTCCTGTAAAAAGCCATAGGAGAAGTTCTATTTCTATCAGATATATCTTTAGGAATTCTTGATATATTCTTATCTATAGTTATTTCATCTAGATGAGAACTTGAATTATTATTGAAATTTGTATTTTCAATGTTTTCTAAGATATCTTCTAGTTGTTCTCCTAAAAAGATAGAGATTATAGCTGGAGGGAGCTTCATGTCCACCTAATCTGTAATCATTTCCAGATGTAGCAGTAGTGGCTCTAAGAGCAGGGGCATATCTATCCACAGCTTCTATCATAGCAAGTAAGTATACTAGGAAACTTAAATTGTTTTCTGATAATGTTTCAGGGTCATATAGATTTATACCTTTGTCAGTTGATAAAGACCAATTACAGTGTTTACCAGAACCATTTAACGTTTTTTTAAAAGGTTTTCTCATGTAAAAAGTGCAACCATATTATGTCTGTTAGCAACTTTTTTTAATCATATCCATAGTAATTTGATTTTTGGTCAACAGAGACATTTGCTGTATTAAACATTAGAGCAATTTCAAACTGATTTGGAGCAACTTCATTATGTTTAGTCTTAGACATAACTCCAACTTTCCAAAGCTCATTATCAAGTTCAGCCATAAAACTTTCTATTCTTTCTTTAATTGTTCCCATAATAATGGTCATTCATTTCTTGACCTTTTGGAGGTGAGACAACCAAAGACTGTTTTTTTCCAGATAGAACTAAGTCTTGTCTTTTATAGAAAAAAACTTTTTATCAACTAAAAAAATATTCTTGTTCTACTCCAAGAGTAACATTAATATTTTCTGTTTCAGTATCCCCTAATAATCTTTGAATTTTTAGAGCCTGTTCTTTTTATAAGATTAATAGAACGAAGTAAAGGAACTTTTTTATCTAAGGCTTCTCCATTGTATCCAACAAAAGCTGTGGGAATATATAAAGTTTTACAACCTTCTTCACCTTTTAAAAACATAGGTGAACTAATATCCCAAGCTGTATATCCTCTAGCTTCAAAAGTAGATCTCAGTCCTCCATTAGGAAATGATGAAGTATCTGATTCACCTTTCATTAAATCTTTACCTGAAAATTTTGCCATACTAGTTCCATCTGAATTAATTGAAATGAAAGATTCATGCTTTTCAGCAGTTAACTCAGTTAAAGGGTTGAAACCAGTGAGTGTAGTGAGTCGCTCCTTTTTCTAAGGCCCACATTTTAATAGCGTTAGCTATTGTATCAACAATTTCAAGAGTCAGTTCAGCTTTTTCCATTTTTTTGATTTGTAAAAAAATTTTTTTGAAAACATAGTCTGGGACTCTGTTCTTTAAATTTTTTTCAGAAAAAGCAGTTAACTCCGAAAATTATCTAATAAGTTGTTCATGATCTGTCTCCTTTAAAATATAAAAAAATGTAAAAAAATTAAAAAAATAATTATACATCAAATATATGATAAAAAGCAAATATTATTTTTTTATTGTTTATTTTTTTCTCTGCTAATACAATGTATCTGTATACTGTAGATGTTGAACAAAAATAATTTTTTTAGAGACAAAAATCAATAGAGTCTTTTAAGTTAAAGAAACCTCTTTCATATAGAGCATAGATAGTTTGTTCTCTTTCTTGTCTTGTAGGTCTTCCTATAGGAAAGTTTAACTTAGTATTTACTTCATAGTAAACTTTCTTCATATATGCATCTATATCTTCATCTTCATTATCTTCATCTAGCTTCTTTTTTTAAAGTCATCATATAGAACATTGTATGAAACATCTGATAGATAGTTTTTGACAAACATATCAGGGTGTATAATTCTAAGTAATTGACAGTTTAATTCATGGAATTTACTATCGTCAAAAATTTACACATAGCATACCCACAACTTTTTGATTTTCTTTTATAAGCATACTAGAAGAACGAACTTTCTTTCCATTTTTTTAAAAAAGTACAGTATGATTTACCATACTTTTCTTCATTGTGAGAAGATTTATTCTTTAAAAATATTAAGAGTTTCACTAGAAACTGTATCTTCTAATACTCTATCACTCACTTCTCCATTAGCTATGGCTATCATTCTTACTTCTTCACCCTTTAACTTCATGTAAAAACTACTTCAAAAGAAGGTCCTAAACTCTTTTCCCTAAAAAAATTAACTAACAATTTATATTGATTTAAAATTTCATTTTTTTCATAGCGTTTTCCTCCAAGCCATAATTTAAGTTGCTATAAATATATCACTTTTTTTAAAATATACATTTTTTTATTGACAATATTTTTTATTGTGTGATAAAATTATTTTATAAATACATTAAAAGTTACTATTTTTTTTATAAAATGATAATTTTTAGTATATTATTTTCAATTAAAAGAGTGCTGTCCGCTAATCAAAAAAATGACAACCGGGGTACTAAAATTTTTAGGAGGTCTACAATGAAAGAATATTTACTTAATGTACCAGTGCCACGCTCTTTTTTTCTTATGTAAAACGTAACATACCTGAAGTGACAGTTGAACAAAGGGAACGTGCTTTAAAAAGCAACTCACTACAATGAATTTGCTTTTTCCAGCAGGAATGTTAACAGTTGATATGTTATCAGACTCAGGAACTACTGCTATGACAGATCAACAATGGTCAGCTATGTTTTTAGGTGACGAATCTTATGGAAGAAACAAAGGTTACTATGTATTACTTGATACAATGAGAGATTGTTTTGAAAGAGGAGATAATCAAAAGAAGATTATAAATCTTGTTCGTACAGATTGCCAAGACATAGAAAAAAATGATGAATGAAATGTATCTTTGTGAATATGAAGGTGGATTATTCAATGGTGGAGCTGCTCAACTTGAAAGACCTAATGCATTCTTAATGCCTCAAGGTCGTGCTGCTGAATCTATTTTATTTGAAATAGTTCGTAAAGTACTTGCTGCTCGTGAACCAGGAAAAGTTTTTACTATTCCATCTAATGGTCACTTTGACACTACTGAAGGAAATATAAAACAAATGGGATCTGTACCTCGTAACTTATATAATAAAGAGTTATTATATGAAGTTCCAGAAGGTGGACGTTATGAAAAAAATCCTTTCAAAGGGGATATGGATATAAAGAAATTAGAAAAAAATTAATAGAAGTTGTTGGAGTTGAAAAATATCCCAATGATTTACACTACAATAACTAACAATACAGTTTGTGGACAAGCAGTTTCTATGAAGAGTATCAGAGAAACTTCTAAAATTGCTCATAAATATGAAATACCATTTATGTTAGATGCTGCAAGATGGGCAGAAAAACTGCTACTTTATTAAAAATGAATGAAGAAGGATATAGAGATAAATCTATAGCTGAAATTGCAAAAAGAAATGTTCTCTTACTGCGATGGATTCACTGCATCTCTTAAAAAAAGATGGACATGCTAACATGGGAGGAATTTTTAGCTTTCCGTGATAAAGGATACTTCTGGAAGAAATTCTCTGAATTTAATGAAGATGGATCAGTTAAAAACTGACGTAGGAATTTTTATTAAAAGTTAAACAAATATCTTGTTATGGTAATGATTCTTATGGAAGTATGTCAGGACGTGACATCATGGCTCTTGCTGCTGGACTTTATGAATGTTCTAACTTCAACTACTTACATGAAAGAGTTGAACAATGTAACTATCTAGCAGAAGGATTCTATAAAGCTGGAGTAAAAGGTGTTGTTTTACCAGCTGGAGGACATGGAGTTTATATCAATATGGATGAATTCTTTGATGGAAAGAGAGGACATGAATCATTTGCTGGTGAAGGATTCAGTATTGAACTTATCAGAAGATATGGAATACGTGTTTCTGAATTAGGAGATTATTCAATGGAATATGATTTAAAAACTCCTGAACAACAAGCTGAAGTTGCAAACGTTGTTAGATTTGCTATAAACAGAAGTGTTTATTCACAAGAACATTTAGATTATGTAATTGCAGCAGTAAAAAGCTCTTTATGAAGATGAGAAAAGTATTCCTAATATGAGAATTGTTTCTGGACATAACTTACCTATGAGACACTTCCATGCCTTCTTGGAACCTTATCCAAATGAAGAAAAAAATAAAAAAATTAAATATTTTTTTGAATAAATTAAGCTGTTGTATTTCTGTCATAACTCCTCTTTATATAATACTGAACAAAAATATACAACAGCTTTTTTTAGATTAAAAGGAGGCTTACTATGAGTGAAGTAGAAAAAAACGTGATGGCTTTTTCCACTAAATGGGGCTTTATACTAGCTTGTATAGGCTCTGCAGTTGGAATAGGGAAATATTTGGAGATTCCCTGTTCTTGTTTCTGCAATGGGTGGAATGACTTTTTTTAATTCCTTATTTTATATTTGTAATTTTTATTGGGTTCAACTGGAGTTATAGAAGAATTTGCTCTAGGTCGTTCAGCTGGTGCAGGTCCTGTTGGAGCATTTGGAATGTGCACTGAGATGAGAGGAAATAGAAGTATAGGGGAAAAAAATAGGAATTATCCCAATACTAGGTTCTCTTGCTCTTGCAATAGGATACTCTTGTGTAATGGGTTGGGTTTTTAAATATGCTTGGATGTCAATAGATGGTTCTATGTATGCTATGGCATCAAATATGGATACTATAGGCTCAACTTTTTGGACAAACAGCTTCAGCTTGGGGAGCAAACTTCTGGATAGTAGTGGCATTGATAGTAAGTTTTATTATAATGTCAATAGGGAATAGCAAGTGGAATAGAAAAAAAGCAAATAAGATTATGATGCCTGTATTATTTATTTTATTTGTTTTACTAGGAATATATATAGTATTTCAACCAGGATCTTCTGGTGGATATAAATATATCTTTACAGTTGACTTAAAAGGATTAGCTGATCCTAAAGTTTGGATTTTTGCTTTTGGACAAGCATTCTTCTCACTTTCTGTTGCAGGAAATGGATCAGTTATCTATGGATCATATTTAAGTAAAAAAGAAGATATACCTAACTCTGCTAAAAATGTTGCTTTCTTTGATACATTAGCAGCTTTACTTGCAGCCTTTGTAATAATTCCAGCAATGGCAGTTGGGGGAGCAGAATTATCTTCTAGGTGGACCTGGACTTATGTTCATATATTTAATTAATATTATGAATAATATGGCTGGTGGAAGAATAATTGAGGTTATTTTCTATCTATGTGTACTTTTTGCAGGAGTTAGCTCTATTATCAATCTATATGAAGCACCTGTTGCTTTTTTACAAGAAAAATTTAAAGTTAAACGTATTCCAGCAACTGCAATTATTCATATTTTAGGTTGTGCAGTAGCTATTTGTATACAAGGAATTGTTTCTCAATGGATGGATGTTGTTTCTATATATATTTGTCCACTAGGAGCATTGCTTGCTGCTGTTATGTTCTTCTGGGTTGGAGGTAAAAAAATTTTGCAGAAGAATCTGTTAATATGAGAGCAAATAAACCTATAGGAAGTTGGTTCTATCCAGCTGGAAAAATATATCTATTGCCTTTTAGCACTTGTTGCATTAATTGCAGGAGCACTTCTTGGAGGAATAGGATAGAAAAGAATTAAATATATATTAAAAAGGACTGTTCTTTAGCAGTCCTTTTTTAAATTTATTATAAGGTTGGTATGATATCATGAAAAAAACTTTTATAAATTTATTTTTGTTTTGCAAATTAAATTTCTTTACATAACTATTATACATCTAAAAAATAAAAAAAGCAAGTGTTTTTTTAGAAAAAATTTTTTTATATGAAAAAAATGGAACTGTTGCAAATTCACAAAAAGTAAAAAAATAGTTCGTTACTGAGTAAATTTCTTAACGATAAAAAAATCAAGAATTCGCTGTAATTTCGGAAACTTGCCAACAGGTTGGCTTCAGACACTCCGATAATTACTCGGCTCATTCTATTTGATTTTTTTATCTAAAATTTCCATTCGTAACTCACTTATTTTTTTACTTTAAAAATTGAAATTTTAATTTTTACAAAAATCCTTATAACTATGAAAAAATAAAAAAAGTAAAAAAATAAGCTTGATATTTCTACTATATTTTTTTACTTTTCAATATTCTTAAATTTTTATATAGTTTTTACTTATTGTTTTTTTAGACTTATAGAAAATAACTTACTACCTTCTGAGTAGCTGACATCCATGTCAAAAACCATTCCACTCACCTTTAGCTCTATCATCTGTAGCATTCAATTTTTTTCTTTATACCAATCGATAATTTTCATTAGCATCTTTATCACTTTTTACAGTAAATGTCTATTGATGTAATATTTTCATCTTTATCAAGAAAAAAACATCATAATTTCTGATTTTTAGCTCATCATGAATAGGAATATTTAAACCATCTAGAATTTTTAGGTAGTTTAACTGAACCTAAGTCAGATTGAGCAGAAATTCTTGTAGTGCCATCATCATAAGTAGTTTTTCAGCTTTTCCTCCTGTAAAGTTACTGTATAAAGAATATAGAAAGAATCCCAAAGCAAAAATGCTAATGGAATAAGTACTACCTTTTTATATCCTTTTAGATGTAAGCAATGTAAAAAAACTTCCAACTTTTTTTCATAATCTCCCTCTCCTTTAAATTTTTAAAAATAAATACACTAACTATTATACAACTTTTTTTCTTATTTTTAATAATTATTTAAAGTATTTTTTTAAAAAGTTTATCATATTCTCCATTAGCTTTTATTTTATCAAGAGCTGCATTGATTTTATCTAATAATTCTTTATCATTTTTTCTAACAGCTATAGCATAGTCTTCTTCTTCAGCAGGTATAGAAGCTATAACAAATTGTTTATTGTTAGCAGTATATTTTTTTGCAGGTTCTGAATCAAGAACTACAGCATCAACTTTATTTTGAGAAAGTGCCATGATAGCAGCATAAGAAGCATTGAATCTTTCAACTTTTACACCTTTGATTTCACTTACAACAGTGTCCCCTGTAAATCCTAACATAACTCCAACTTTTTTACCTGCTAGATCTTTAAAACTTTTTAAAGATTTGTCAACACCTTTAGTTATAACAACTTGTTTAGCTTTGAAATATGGTTTAGAGAAAGCAACAGCTTTTTTTCTTTCAGGAGTTGCAGACATTCCAGCTATAACCATATCAACTTTTTTAGTTTGTAAAGCAGGTAATAAACCATCAAAAGCCATATCTTGTACTTTGAATTCTAAACCTGTTTCTTTTGAAATAGCATCTAATAAGTCTATGTCAAAACCAACAACCTTATTTTTTTCAAGATATTCAAAAGGTGCAAATTCAGCATTTGTTCCAACATATACAACTTTGTTTTTAGCAAAAACAGAAACAGAGATAACAACAGACAATAAAGACATCAACATTAACTTAAAAAAATTTTTTTCATAACAATCACTCCTTAATATTTATAATTTTTTTATTTGTTTAAAAACCTTATTTAAGAAATCTTTAATTCTTTTCATTTGTAGGATTTTTCAAAAAAATTCTTTAGGTGAACAATCCTCAATAATTTCACCTTTATCCATAAATAAAAATTCTATTACCAACATTTCTAGCAAAGCCCATTTCGTGTGTAACTATAAGCATAGTCATACCTTCTTTTGCAAGATCTCTCATAACATCAAGAACTTCTTTTATCATTTCAGGATCTAGTGCAGAAGTAGGTTCATCAAAAAGTATTACTTCTGGCTTCATAGCTAAGGCTCTTGCAATGGCAATTCTTTGCTTTTGTCCACCTGATAATTGAGTAGGATAAGAATTAGCCTTATCTGATAGTCCAACTTTTTCAAGTAAAGAAAGTGCATATTTTTCTGCTTCTTCTTTGCTTTCCTTTTTAACCATTATAGGAGAAAGAGTAAGATTATCTAAAACTGTCATATTAGGGAAATAGATTAAAGTGTTGAAATACCATACCAACTCTTTCTCTAACTTTGTTAATATCAGTATTTTTTTATCCATTAAATCCATACCATCTATATAGATATGTCCTGAAGAAGGTTCTTCTAATTTATTGATACATCTTAGAAAAGTTGATTTTCCACTTCCAGAAGGTCCAATTATAGAGATAATTTCACCTTTTTTTATTTCAGTTGAGATATTTTTTTAAAAACTTCTAAATCTCCAAAATTTTTTTATAAATTTGTTATATTAATCACTTACTTTTAACCCCCTTTCAACTTTTCTCATAAATACAGTGAAAATTGATGTCAAAAATTAAATATATAAATCCAACAGCAAGTAGAGGTTCAACTCCTCTATATGTTTGGCTAGTTATAATACTAGCAGATCTTAATAAGTCTATTCCACCAATGAAATCCAATTATTGAAGTTTCTTTCAATAAAGTTATAAATTCACTTACAAGGGCAGGTAGGATATTTTTTTGATAGCTTGAGGTACAATAATTTTTTTCTCATAGTTTGAGAATAGCTAAGTCCTAAAAGCTCTTCCTGCTTCCATTTGACCTTTATCTAATCCTTCAATACCAGCTCTTATAATTTCTGCAACATAAGCTCCTGAGTTAAGTCCAAAAGCTATTCCACCTATAACTAGTATAGGGGTTTCTCTTAAAAGCTCCCAACAAAAGATTAAGTTTGCAAGTATCATAAGTTGTACAACTACTGGTGTTCCTCTTATAACATCTATATAGATATATGCAATTTTTGACAAAGGATTAAAGTTTTCAAGAAATTTGATCCTTTTAAATGGATACCAATGAGATAGCTTCATAACTGCTAATAAAAGTCCTAATACTATACCTAAAATTGCTGAGAATAACGTGATACCTATTGAAAAAAATAACTCCATAGACAATATACATATATCTGTCATCTGTTAAAAAGGTATCTTTTAAAAATTTCTAAATACTCCATTCTGACCCCCTAAGTTAAAAAAATAAGAATAAAAAAAGGAAATAAATACATATAGTATTTTAAATTTCCTTATCTATAAACAAAAAAATAATATAAAAATAAAAAAACACAGATATACTAGCATCTGTGGTAAACTTTTAATTATAAATCAAAAAGACGTATAAAAAGCTAAGCTAATATAAATAGATAAGGGTTACTTTTATTAAATTTTTTTATCTTTCCTTATCATTCTTCTCCTTAGCATAACTTCCTTCTCCTTTCAATTAGTTTTTAACATTATATTATTATGTTTTGTAAAAGTCAAGAATTTTTTTAACAAATTTATTGACTTATGATATAATTAAGAAAAAAATATTTCTAAAAAAACGCTCTTAGGAGGCTATATGGAACTATTAAAAAGTACAAATAAAAAAATTGGCAAACATTTTCAAATGTAAGTTTAGAATGTAAGGAGTTTTTGGTTTTCATAGGAGAGTCTAGTACAGGGAAAGTCTTCATTTATGAAAGCTTTACTATATTTTTTTTCAAGCACGTAATTTACATAAAGGGAGATATAAAAAAATCCTGAGCTTCCTTTGGAGATCATTGGAACTTTAAAAAGGGGAAAAAAAGGGACATGTATTTTCAACTTAAAATTTATAAATAATCCTTATCAAGATACAAGATATTTTATTAAAAAAATCATATTTCAAAAACATGAGAAGGATAATAGAAATTGGGAAGAAATAGATGAAAAAAAGAATATAAGAAACATATTTTTTTGGAGTTTCTGTTTTTTTATGTGCCATCATATATGAAAAATATCGCATTTGAATTATTTTAATTGAAAAATTATTTCAAAATGAAAAATTTAAGAAGATATCATAAATACTATAGAAGATTTAAAAAAATTCAATGAATAAAAAAATGAGTTTTGGTTTCTATAGACACCTTTTTCATAGAATTATTAAATGAGATTATTGAAAAAGAAAAAAAGATCATAATTTTTTTGGAATAATACAATCTTACTTTTGGGAGGAACCTGAGTTCTATCTAAATCCTCAGCAAGAAAGAGCTTGCTATGAAGCCTTGTCTGAAAGTACAAAATTAGGACTTATGTCTGTTGTATCAACAAACTCTAGTCGTTTTATCGAAATTGAAAAATTATCAATCACTTTGTATTTTTTTAGAAGAGTAAAAAGAAGAAATAGAAATTTACCAGTATAGTGGAAATTTATTCTCAGGTGATGAAGTTACAGTATTTAATATGAACTATTGGATAAATCCTGATAGAAGTGAGCTTTTTCTTTTGCAAAAAAAGTTATCTTAGTTGAAGGACAAACAGATAAGATAGTACTTTCTTATCTTGCAAAAACACTTAGGTGTATTCAAGTATGAATATTCGATTATTGAATGTGGAAGTAAGAGTTCTATACCACAATTTATAAGACTTTTAAATGCTTTTCATATCCCTTATGTGGCAGTCTATGATAAGGATAATCATTATTGGAGAAATGAAACAGAGTTAATGAATTCAACTTTAAAAAAATAAAAACGATACAAAAAAATTGGTTTCAAAAAAATCTTGGAACTTGGGATAGAATTTGAAAATGATATTGAAGAAGAAATATACAATGAATCAAGAGACAAGAAGAACTATAAAAAAATAAACCTTTCTATGCTTTAGAAACAGTTATTAAATCAGGATATGTTCTTCCAAAGAAATTAAAAGAAAAAGATTATAAAAAAATTTTTTTTGAATAAAAATATTTTTAGGGGGCTAATATGGCAGTAAAGGTAAAATTAGAAAAAAGATGGATTTAAAAAGATGCTTATGTAGGTTTTAGTTGGACAACATTATTTTTTTAGGAATTTTGGGTTCCTTCATTTTAGGTTAGACTTAAAAGGTTTCTTAGTCTTTTTAGGAATAAAAAAAATACTTTCAAAGTAGTCATACCTGTATTTTTTTAATAATCAACTCAATAAGAGGAGGAGATATTCTAACAAATATTATTTTTTTATGTAATTTATCTAGTATTTACTTATATTATTAATTTTTTTACTTGCAATATTTTTATAATAAGATCTATACAAAGAGCTATGTTATTAGATGGTTGAGGGACCTATGGAAAATGATGACTATTCTCTAGCAATTTTAGATGCCTATAATTATATAGAATATGAAATTGATGAAGAAGATAAAGAAAAAAATAGCAAAATATAGAGAGTATGTATATGATGTAAAAAAAGTATAGAGAGAAATAAATGGTTATGTTTTTTTAATACCACTATTTTTTTGGATTGTGTTAATAGTTTTATTAGGGATTGGATTATCATTTTTAGTATCATATGCATCGAAATTAGGGATATTAAAAAGGAGGGAGGGAATATGTCTGTAAAAAGTTAGATTAGAAAAAAAGATGGATATCAAAAAAAATGCCTTTTGTAGGTTTTAGCTGGACAATATTTTTTTCTTTGGATTTTTGGGTTCCATTGTTTAGAGGAAGATTTAAAGATTTTTTTATATTTTTTTATGTTTTTTTATCTGTAAAAATTTTTATAATCATATTGTTTATAAAAAGAAATATTTGATATAGCATATACTATAGATGAATATAATTCATTAGAAATTTCATATTACATAATAATACCTATTATATTGTTGGTTTCATTATATCCAATAGATATTTTTTTAGCCTATACATATAATAAAGTATTCCACAACAAAGATGTTTGAAGAGGGCTTTTTATCTTTCAGATGATGACGCATATACAGCTGCAGTTTTAAAAAGACTATACTTATTTACCTTATACAGAAGAAGAATTTGCAGATGAAGAACTTTTTAAAAAGATATGAACAACATTCTAAAAAAAGCTAGAAAATCTGAAAAAAATAAAGCTGTTATAGCTATTGTATTATTCTGTGCTTATCAGGTATTAATGTCTTTTATATCAGTAATGTCAAGAATATCAGAAATACAGAAAAATGTAGTATCCTAAATTTTTTTAGGAAAAAAATTCTTATATCAAACCGATTAATTATACATACTATTATATTGTTTAGAGGATTATTTACTAAATTAGAAGAGGCTGTTATAAAATTGAATTCAACTTTGTAACAGCCTCTTTAATTTATTTTTATTTATGGCGATGAGTTATAGACTTCTTACATTTACAAATTGTAGGAAGTTTTTTTAGATTTAGAATACTGGTAATGCTTCAAGGAAAATGATATCTTTTTCTATCTTTTGCTTCTCCTTCAGCAAGTATAGCGGCCTTTGCCACAACATTTTGCACCAGCTTTTTTTCAACTAATGTTTCAAGTGCTTTTTAAAGATTGACCAGTAGAAATAACATCATCTACCAAAGCAACTCTTTTTCCTTTAATTTTTTTGTGCATCTATACTATTTAAATATAATTTTTTTGAGAGCCATTAGTTGTTATAGAATCAACATCAACTTCAATAGGAGCTTCCATATAGGCTTTTATACTTTTTTTCTAGCAACAATATATTCATTTAAATTTAAAAATTCTAGAAATTTCATAAGCCAATGGTATACCCTTTGCTTCAGCAGTTATTATAAAATCAACATTAGGTAATTTTTTTGGCTATCATAGGAGCAGTCTTTCTAACAATTTCAGTGTCTCCCAAGATAACAAAACTAGCTATTGATAAATCATAAGAAAGTTTTATTATAGGCAGTTCTCTTTTAAGTCCAGCAATGTTTAAAGTGTAAGTTTTTCATAATTTTTCCTCCTTATCCTATGAATACAAAAAAATATTTAACAACTAAAGCTACAAGTAGACCAATAAAGGGGTCATTTGCAGCAGTAACTGTCATAGCAGTTGCAGCAACAACGTAATCTTGTGGTGTTCCTCCTGAAAAATGCAAAGAGAAGCATTTGTAGGCACTGTTACGATAGCACCTAAAATGAAATAGGAAACCATGAACAGAGTGCCCAGGAATATATTTACTAATCTTAGGTAATAAACCAAAGAATAAGATAACTGCCATTATTACCATCATTAAAAACACCACTATTTAAAGGGTTAGGTGCAGCAGCAGTTGCAGATATGATAGCTTCCACTGGTCCACCACCAAAAAGTGAAGAAACAGCATCAGCAAGTCCTGAGTATATAGTCAAATGGTCTATATTAGCTTCATATTTTTCCTGTCATAGAAGCTGTAATATTTCCAAAAGGCTATATTAGCTCCAATAGTCAAACAAGCAAGAGCCAAAAGATCCACGAATGACATTGAAATTTAAGATAGGTTTTTTTATTTCAATTTTTTTGTAATTTTCAACAATTCCTCCACCAAAAATCTATTTTGAAGATATTAGCAACTAAAGCTTGAAAATATAACACAGACTACAATAGTATAAACTAAATTTTTGACCAAAAAAAGAAATAAGTTATAAAGGCTGATGCAATCGAACTAGCAGTAACAATTCTACTTTCTTTTAACCCACCTAAAAGCTATTCTAGCCAACATTATTCCGACTCCTGCCATCATTGCGTTTATAATTGTTGAACCTGCAAAGTCAACTATTATAGAAAGAGTTCCAGTAAGTCCTAAAAATAACCATAGTTATACCTGAAAATAAAATTATTGAAAGTCTTTCTCTAATGTCTTTTCCTAGCATTCCAGCAAGAGCTATTGTTTCAGCTTGGAATGAAATTGGGATAACAGAACCATATAACAAACAAGCAACCGCACCAACAACAAAACCAAAAAGCAGTTGGAACAGAAGCAAAAACCATAAGTAGCAGCTAAAAGAGCTTGAGGAATACCATTTAAAAACAACTCCTAAAAGCAGCAAGTACATCACTAAGTGTCATATAAAACTCCTTTTCTATTTATATAATATATATTAATATTCTATGGGAGAAATGATTAATTGTCAAGGAAAACTTATGCTATAATAAAAAAATAAAAAATTAGCTTTGGAGGATATATGAAAAAAAGCATAAAAAAATATAATGATACAAGGTACAGGCTCATCAGTTGGAAAAAAACATTAATGGTAGCAGGTTTATGCAGAATATTTGCACAAGATGGATATAGAACTACACCTTTTTAAATCTCAAAAATATGGCTCTTAATTCTTTTTGTAGATATAGAAGGCTTAGAAATGAGTAGAGGGAACAGTTATTCAAGCTGAGGCAGCTTATGAAATTCCAAGAGCCTTTATGAATCCTATTTTATTAAAACCTAATTCTGATAATAATTCACAGGTAATAATAAATGGAAAAGGTTGCATATACTGTTGATGCTAAAACTTACTTTTCAAATTCAAAAAGATTTAAAAATAGCTTTAGATTCTTATAAGAATAACATAGAAGCTAATTTTGACATAGCAGTTTTAGAAGGTGGAGGTAGTCCTGCAGAAATAAATCTAAGAGAATATGATTTAGTAAATATGGGCATGGCTGAACTTGTAGACTCACCTGTTATATTGGTAGGAAATATAGATATAGGAGGCGTTTTTGCCTCAATCTATGGAACAGTGATGTTATTAGATGAGCAAGATAGAAAAAGAATAAAAGGCTATATCATCAATAAATTTAGAGGAGATAGTGATTTATTAAAACCTGCTATTGAAATATTAGATAAAAAAATTTAAAGATGAAGGCTTGGATATAAAAATTTTTAGGGTGTATTGCCTTATGCTGATTTAAGAATAGAAGAAGAGGATAGTCTATCTGATGAGGATAAAAGAGTTTATTCAGATAATAAAGAATATATAAATATCTCTGTTATTAAAACTAAAAAAGATGTCAAATTTTACTGATTTTCCATGCTTTTTAAACAGTATGATGATGTAAGACTTAAATATGTATATGATGCTAAAGACTTAGGAAATGAAGATATAATTATTTTTCCCTGGAAGTAAGAATACTATCACAGACTTAGAGGACTTGAAAGAAAGAGGTATTTTTTTGAAAAAAAGTAAAAGAGTTAAAAGAAAAAGGGGAAAATTATTGTGGGTATCTGTGGTGGTTTACAGATGCTAGGTAAAAAAATCTATGATCCTAAACATCTTGAAAGTAATATTTTAGAAACAGAAGGTTTTTAATTTTTTTGACTATGAAACTACTTTTTGATGAAATAAAGAAAACTGAGCAAGTAACAAAAAAAGACTAGAGTTAACAGAAGGAATATTAAAAGATTTTTAACAACTATGAAGTAAAAAGGTTATGAAATTCACCAAGGTATATCGACTTTTGATAGTCCAGTGATTTGTAAAAAAATAGAGTATTTGCTACATATATTCATGGAATTTTCGATAATTCAAAGTTTACTAATGACTTTTTAAAATATAGTAAGAAGAGAAAAAAATATGCCAGAACAAAAAGAAATTTTTTTCTTTTTAATGAATTCAAAGAAAAGGAATATGATAAGTTGGCAGAGCTTCTAAGACAAAAATTTAGATATGGAAAAAAATATGAAAATAATGGAAAGAAAAATAAAAGATATTATATTTTTATCACTAATGATATAAAAATTTTAGACTAAAATATTTACTAATCTTTTTAAAAATATGTTATACTATCAACTAAATTAAAAAAATAGGAGACATAAAAAGATGGAAAGTATTTATAAGATGGTTGATGCCGTTAATGGCTTGTTGTGGGGAAAAAAATATTTTAGTTTTCATGCTAATAGGAGCAGCCTTATATTTTTTTCTTTTAAAACTAAATTTATGCAATTTAGATTATTTCATAAAAATAGTAAGAGTTTTATTTAAAAAAATGAAAAAAAGGTAAAAAAAGGTGGTATAAGTTCACTAGAAACATTTTTTTCTTAGGTACAGCTTGTAGAGTTGGAGCAGGAAACATTGCAGGGGTGGTTGCAGCAATATCAGTTGGAGGACCAGGAGCTATATTTTTGGATGTGGTTAGTTGCAATGCTAGGTTCAGCAACAGCTTTTTATTGAATCAAGCTTAGCAGTTATTTATAGAAAAAAAGAAAAAGATGGTTCTTATACAGGAGGAACACCATTTATTATAGAAAAAAAGGCTAAATATGAGATGGTTAGGAATTATCTATGCATTAGCATCAGTAGTATGTTACTTTGGAGTAACACAAGTTATGTCTAACTCTATAACTAGCTCAATAACTTCTGTATATACTTGGGGTGCAGAAAAATAAATTTTTAAATTTACAGAATATTTCATCAATAGCTGTAGCAATTATGGTTGCCTATGTAATATTTTTTTTAGTAGTTCTAAAAAAGACTCCATTATAGAATCTTTAAATAAGATAGTTCCATTTATGGCAATTATATATGTTGTGGCAGTTATTTATATCTTAGTTACAAATTTAACAAATATACCATCAATGATAGGAACAATTTTCTCTCAAGCTTTTGGAGGAAAAGAAATATTTGGAGGAACATTTGGGGCAATTGTTATGAATGGAGTTAGAAGAGGACTATTCTCTAACGAAGCAGGAAGTGGGAAATTCAAACTATGCAGCAGCAGTTCATATAGATAATCCGTCAAAACAAGGAATGGTTCAAGCTTTTGGAGTGTTCATAGACACTTTAGTTATCTGTAGTGCAACAGCTTTCATTGTTTTACTTGCACCAGAAAGTACAATAGCTGGTTTATCTGGAATGGGACTTTTTCCAAGCAGCTATGACTTATCATCTATCTTCAATAGGAGCACCTTTTGTTGTGATTTTAATGTTCTTCTTCTGTGTAAGTACCATACTTGCAGTAGCTTTCTATGGTAGAAGTGCAGTTAATTTTCATACATGAAAGTAAATATTTAAATATAGGATATCAAGCTGTATTAATACTTATGATATATATCGGTGGAATAAAAACAAGATATGTTCATTTGGTCTTTAGCAGATTTTTGGTTTAGGAATAATGACAGTTATAAATATCTTAGTTATAATACCTATTGCAAAAACCAGCTTTAGATGCATTAAAAAAATTATGAAAAAAAGAATTAAAAATAAATAGATTGACTTATTCTTATTTTATTGCTAATATATGAGCAAGTTAGTACAGAAAAAAATGTACAAAAATAAGAAGGAGGAAAAAAATGAAACGTAAATTAATAATGGTACTTATGTTTGCATTGATGTCATTCTCACTTTTTGCAGCTAAGTCTAATAAAAAAGGAAGATGTTAAAGTTCCAAATATTGTTCTTCAAGATCAATATGGGAAAAAAACATAATCTAGCAGATTACAAAGGAAAGGTAGTTGTTATTAATTTCTGGGCAACTTGGTGTGGATACTGTGTTAGAGAAATTACCAGATTTTGAAAAAAGTGTATAAAGAATTAGGGTCAAATGCAAAAGATGTAATAATCATAGGAATTGCAGGACCAAAAATCTAAGTTAAATGCTAACAATGTAGACGTGTCAAAGGAAGAAATAACTGCATTCTTAAAGAAGAAAAAAATATAACTTATCCTACTTTAATGGATGAAACAGGAAAAAAACTTTTGATGATTATGGAGTAAGAGCTTTCCCTACAACTTATGTAATAAATAAGAAGGGATTCCTTGAAGGATATGTTAGTGGAGCTATAACTGCAGATCAACTAAAAAAAGCAATCAATGAAACTTTAAAGAAATAGTAATATAAAAAGAAGCTTTATGTACTGACCCCAAAAAGTTGGACAAATTAATTTAACTTACTAATAAGGATTGACTTCTGTAAGAAGCAGGAGTTAATCCTTTTAATTTTTCCTTTATTCTTTTATTATTGTAATAATATATATAATCTTCTATTGCTTCCTTCAATTCTTCTAATGTCTTGTACTTTTCTTCTTGTTCATAAAACATTTCTGATTTTAATAGACCAAAAGAAACATTCCATTAATCCATTATCTAAACTATTTCCTTTTCTTGACATACTTTGAGTTATCTTCTTCTCTTTCAATCTTTCTTGATATGAATAATGCTGATATTGCCATCCTTGGTCACTATGAAATATCAAATTTTCATAATTTTTCATTTTTTTAAATGCTAAATTTAACATATGATTTATCTGCTCCAAGTTAGGACTGCGCGAAATATCATACGAAACTATATATCTTCCATAAGCATCTAATATTGGAGATAAGTATAACTTTTCTCCTCTTAAATTAAATTCTGTTACATCTGTAAACCATTTTTTTGATTTGGAGCTGTTGCTTCAAAAATTTCTTTTTAATATGGTTATCAGCTATCTTTCCTATTTGACCTTTGTATGAAGAATATTTTCTTTTTTTACGGATAATACTTTGTAAATTAAGTTTCTTCATAAGCCTTTTGTACTTTTTTTATGATTAATATTTAAACCTTGATTTTTTTAACTCCAATGTTACTCTGCGATAACCATATCTTCCTTTATTCACATAGTAAATTTCTTTGATTTTTTTCAATAATATCTTTATTCTTCTCATCAATATCTTTTTTTATCAATATAGTAATAATATACTGATCTTGATATTCCAGCAATCTTTAATAGCATCTTGAAAGGATATTTAGCTCTAAGTTCGGCTATTATTCTTACTTTTTCTTCTCTTTTAGCTCCCTTTCTTGAACTAGAGCTCTCAATTTTTTTAAGTATTCATTCTCAGCTTTTTAGGTAAAAGTATTTCATCTTCCAATTGTTTAATTTTTTTCTTTTTCAGATAATATTTTATCATTTTTTTCTTAGGTTTAGTCATAGATTTAGGGTTTCCTTCCTTTTTCTTTTCTACAACATTATACCCATTTTCTTTAAATTTTTGAAAAGCCAATTATGTAAAAATACCAGGAGATACTAAACCAATATCAATAGCAACAGAATTAATAGATTCATGATTAATTAAAAATTCTATTAATTATTTGTAGTTTAAAAATCTTTAGAATAAGTTCTATTTTTTTATCTTTTCTTAAAAATATCATATCCATGTTTTTTTCAATTAAATCAACTAAATATTTAATATTAGATTCCTGAACATCAAAAATTTTTTTAGCTAAAAGAAGGAATAGTTTCACCTTTTCTTTCTTCTTTCATATATTTTTAATTTTGTCTTCTCTTGTTAATTTACTCACAAAAAAACTGCACCTCCAATCTTGTGTCCAAGATTATGGGTGCAGTTCATTACAGCTTCTTTTTATATTCTTTTATTGATTTTTGAAAAAAAGTAAAAAAAGTAACAAGTAAAAAACTGAAGAAAGCCAAATAATTTTTTTCCAAAAAAAGAATCTTCCTAAAAAAATATCGCAAGAGTTGCACCTACAATAAATGATAATATCATACTTAAATGACTTAAAGAAATTCTTAATTTATTATTATCTCTAGTTCTTAAAAATCTAACTAAATTAGCTGAAGCTTGTTTAACATGGTTAGTACAGAAAGGAGTAGCCATTCCCATACCATGTGCTTTTTTTCAAAAGTATTAAATTGCATAGCAGCAGTAAAAAGCTATTGGGAAGTTACTGAATTCATAAGGAGCAGCCTCAGGAATAAAAACCTAAACATATAGTAACAATAATACTAAAAATTAATAATATTCTTTCCCAGATAAGAAAAAGATGTTTTATTAATTTTTTTAGAAATAAGCTCAGCCGTTATTATTCCACAGAAGTAAGCTAAAAAAATGTAGCAAGAGCATTTTTTTATAAGTGCAGTATCCCAAGTCGCAAATCCTAATGATAGTAATACTAAGTTTCCTGTTTGAGCATTTACAAAAACTCTACCTCTTAAAGAGAAAGTAAAGCCGCCAAAAAAATCCAGCAACCAACATCAACATACAGAAAAAGCCAAAGTCTTTCATTTGGAGCAAATTCTTCTTTATTGTTAAAAAAATTTGTGTAATTTTTTATTCATATCTCATCCTTTTATATTTTTGTAAGTCTTGTTTTTATTCAAAAAGCGTCCACAGAATGAACGCCTTTTTGTCCTATTTTTATCAAATAAATGTTGTATTTAAGTAGCAAAAGCTACATTTAAATTATATATTATAACTCTTTACTTGTCAAATAATATATTCTATATATGCTCTATTCAATAATAATTGAAATTGTGATATTATATAGATAAATTTTTGAAATGTATGATAGAGGTGAGAAAAAATGGAAACTAAAATAAACAATATAGATTTATTCAAAGTAAAGGATAATGAAAATACATATTATGGTTTTTTTCTCAAGAGTGGTATAAAGATGAATGGCAAAAGAAGAGCAGGTTGTGGAGCAACAGTAGCTTCAAGTATAATAAATTATTACAATCAAAGAGATAATTTTAAAAGAAGTCGGAATTTCAGATGCCTTAAAAAAATAATGGAAGAATTATGGAACTATCTTCTTCCAACTGAACAAGGTTTTAAACTCAATAAAAATTATTCTATGATGGAATCAAAAAGTTATTATGATGATAAAGAAGTTACTATAGATTACATAAATGTGGATATAAAAAAATAAAGTTAGTTTAGAAGAAATAATTAAATTTATATGTAAAGAATTAACTGAAGATAGACCACTTGCTTTTTTTAAATTTATGCAACGGAGAAGAAAATAATCTAGATAAATGGCACTGGGTAGTGGTAGTAGAGATGTTTGAAGAAAAATGGAGAACATTTTTTTAAATATAATAGATGATAAAGAAATCATAAAAAAATAAATTTATCTCTATGGTATAGAACTATAAAAAAATGATGGTGGTTTCATAACATTTAAGTGAACTACTCACGACTAACACCCTACGAGTGCTAGAGTCGAGAGCTTCATAAGATAACTGAAAAGTAAGTTATCTTCTAAGAAGTTTGGTTTTTAAAAACCCTTATTCTTTTTGGCTAGTCCACAATAGCCACTACTGGATAAGACTTGCGTCTACACTGCTACTTTTTATCTGTATATTATATTTAAAAAAGAACAACTATACAGAACAGTGAATATTTTACAAGGCTACTGTTTACTAGCCTTAACTCCATATATTCAGTTGCTAATGTTTTTAAATATATTATACATTAAAAATTAGTAAAATTGCAAATTTTAGTGCAACATTTTCAATGTTGGTGTTATTCATACCCTACGAGTACATGTCTCACGACTAACACCCTAACGAGTACTAGAGTCACGAGTGTTCTAACACATTTTATAAAATTTTTAAAAATTTTAAAAAAATAGTTGAAATTATATTAAATAACTGTTATTATTGTTATAGAGTAAAATTATTTTTTTAAATAATTTTTAAAAATGACTTTAATAATTATGTGAACTAAGGTAATTTTTATTAAATTTTATTAAATTCAGGAGGTTTCAAGAATGACTGATATTCAAATTGCACAAGCAGCAAAAAGGAAAAACATTGTAGAAATTGCTAAAAAGATTAGGCTTAACAGAGGACGATATAGAACAATACGGAAAATATAAAGCTAAAAATTAATTTAGATGTTCTTCAAAAAAATAAATAGACCTAACGGGAAATTAATTTTAGTAACAGCAATAACACCTACTCCAGCAGGAGAAGGAAAAATCTACTGTAACTATAGGGCTTACTCAAGCTTTTAAAACAAGATTGGTAAATTATCAGCAGCAGCTATAAGAGAACCATCTTTAGGACCAGTATTTGGAATGAAAGGTGGAGCAGCAGGTGGAGGATATGCTCAAGTTGTTCCTATGGAAGATATCAACCTACATTTCACTGGAGATATGCATGCAATAGGTATAGCTCATAACTTAATCTCTGCTTGTATAGATAACCATATCAATTCTGGAAATGCATTAGGAATCGATATAACTAAAATAACTTGGAAAAGAGTTGTTGACATGAACGACAGAGCTCTTAGAAACATTGTTATAGGACTTGGTGGAAAAAGCTAATGGATATCCAAGACAAGATTCTTTCCAAATTACAGTTGGATCTGAAATAATGGCAATACTTTTGCTTATCTAACTCAATAACTGAATTAAAAGAAAAAAATCAAAAAAATATAGTTTTTGGAACTTCATTAGAAGGAAAAATTATTAAGAGTTGGAGATTTACATATAGAAGGAGCAGTTGCAGCACTTCTTAAAGATGCTATAAAACCTAACTTAGTTCAAACTTTAGAAAATACTCCAGTATTTATCCACGGAGGACCTTTCGCTAATATAGCTCACGGATGTAACTCTATACTAGCTACAAAAATGGCATTAAAAATTAACTGACTATGTTGTTACTGAAGCAGGATTCGCTGCAGACCTAGGAGCAGAAAAAAATTCATAGACATCAAATGTAGACTTGGTGGATTAAAAACCTGATTGTGCTGTTATAGTTGCAACAGTTAGAGCTTTAGAACACCACGGAAAAGGTGACTTAAAAGCTGGTCTTGAAAACTTAGATAAACATATAGACAATATCAAAAAAATAAATATAAATTACCATTAGTTGTTGCAATTAACAAATTCGTAACAGACACTGATGAACAAATTGATATGATAGAAAAAAATTCTGTAATGAAAGAGGAGCAGAAGTTTCTTTATGTGAAGTTTGGGCAAAAAGGTGGAGAAGGTGGAATAGACCTTGCTGAAAAAAAGTTTTTAAAAGCAATAGATAATAACAAAGTTGAATTTGATTATTTCTATGATATAAACTTAACTATTAAAGAAAAAAATCGAAAAAAATCTGTAAAGAAATCTATGGAGCAGATGGAGTTATATTTGCACCTGCAACTAAAAAAAGTATTTGATACAATAGCAGCTGAAAGTTTAGAAAAATCTTCCTGTATGTATGTCAAAAACTCAAAAATCTATTTCTGATAATCCAGCATTATTAGGAAAACCAAGTGGATTTAAAGTAACTATCAACGATTTACGTCTAGCAGTTGGAGCAGGATTCGTTATAGCTATGGCTGGAGATATCATAGATATGCCAGGATTACCTAAGAAACCATCAGCAGAAGTAATAGATATTGATGAAAAATGGAGTTATCTCTGGATTATTCTAAGAAGATTTTTTTCAATCCTAGTAATATAAAAATAAAAATTAAAAAGGAGGCTGTTGCTCTTTGCAACAGCTTCTTATTTTATATATTCAATTTATTTCATATAAAAAAATCAGTCCAACATTGAATGTTAGACTGATCAATATTTTTTTATTTTTATTTCACAACCAAAATGAGTTAAGATAGCTTGATAGATTAAATTAGCAACTAATCTTGAAGTTCTATCATCATAATCATATCTCGGACTGATTTCTGCAACTTCTAATGTTAAGTTCTTTTTAGTCTTTGCAATATAATTTAAAAAGTCCTATAGCTTGGTTAGGCCAAATACCAAATGTTTGAGGTGCACTAACTCCAGGTGCACAAGTTATGTGGAATACATCTGTACAAATAGTCAAAATGTATATAGTCATTTCTTTCTAAGATAGGAGTGATGTTTAAATCACTTAGTTTTAAGATATCTTCAGCTAAGTAATAAGTTACTCCAAATTTTTGAGCTCTTTCAAATAATCTCTTTGTATTAGAGAATCTTTGTATTCCTATAACAGTGTAGTCAAATTTTATATTATTTTTTTGACAGTCATCTGCTATTTGATAGAACATTGTTCCAGAGTTAGCTCCTTTAGCATATTCTCTCATATCAAAGTGAGCATCAAAACTTATTATCCCAATTTTAGGATCTTTAGTTTTAGTTTTTAGCATAAGATAAAATTCCATTGTATGTTCCATAGGCAATGTCATGACCTCCACCCATACATACAACAAAATAATCTTTAGATTTTAATTTAGCAACAACATCTGCTAATTTCATTTGAGCTTCTTCTAACTTTCCATCTACAACATCTATAGGATCTTTTTAAATCATAGAATTTAATATCTGTGTCAAAGATAGGGAAATTAGAAAGAGCACTTTTTAAATGTTTCCAACCATCAGCAGCTCCTAGTCTTCCATTGTTTCTTCTGATTCCTTCATTAGAGTTATAACTAACAAAACATACTTTTTTTACCATTATATTCATCTTGCATTAATTCGTCTAAAGTCTTAACTTGTATAACTTGATGTATTCTTAAAATATCACTATCATTACCATCAACACGTCCACTCCAGTATTCCATTTTGCTCTCCTTCTATAAATAAAATATTCAAAAATAACAATTCTTCCATAAGTTATTTAATCATTATAGTACATTGAACTATATTTGTAAAGTACTAATTAACAAATAAAAAGGACATTAATGTTCATTAAATCATTTCAAAAATTTAATAATTTCATCTATACTGACTGGTTTTGAAATAATTGGCATCAACTCCAACATCATATCTTCTTAACCCTTTTTTTCAAGTTTTCAAAAATTATATAAAGAATTATTATGTTGATGTCCATGTAAATGAAAAAGCCCTCTATAAAAACTTATTCCATTCTTCTAATGGATAATGAAATAGTACAAAGAAATTACTTTCATATTCTAATTCATAATAATCCTTAACCCATTCAAATATATATGAATTAAAGTTTTTCTTGTTCTACAAAATTGTCATGGTTACCTTTTTATTAAATATTTTTACCCTTTAATTGAGAAAGGACTGTATTTGCATTACTAGCCCCTTCATAGTAACATCTCCAAGTATATATACTTCATCATTGGCTTTCACGATATTATTCCAATTGTCTATAATTTTTTTCTATTCATTTCATCAGCATTTTTTTAAAAAGGTCTCTTTGTATGGTGTATAATATTTTTCATGATAGAAATGAATATCTGCTGTAAAAATATATCATCTTTAAACTCCTTGTAGTTTTTTTATCTATTATACACTATTTATTTAAATTTTAAAATTTGATATAAAAATATTAAAAAGCTATTGCAAAATTAAAATTTTAATCTAAAGTAAAAAAATAAATGAGTTACGAATGGAAATTTTAGATAAAAAAATCAAATAGAATGAGCCGAGCAAATTCAGGAGTGTTTGAGTGTAACGAGTTTCCTGATTTCTTAGAAGCACTTAGCAATTTATTGCTTAGAGCTTCTTATGATGCAGATTCTTGATTTTTTTATCGTTAAGAAATTTACTCAGTAACGAATTATTTTTACTTTTTATTATTTTACAACAGCCTCTTTTACTTTTAATTAAATATTATAGTCTTTATCGTTTTGAAGTTCTTCCATTAATTCTTCATCAACAGGGATATCTTCTTCATACATACTTCTAATAACTCTTTCAAATGGGATAATACCAACAGATAGGAATAGACCTTTAGGTAGAACCATTCTAAAAGTTTTTAGTTTTATTAGAAATTCATCTACTTTTTTTATCTCCTAGTGGAAAAGTTACTAGAGCATCTGAACCAGGCCAAACTTTTAGTTTGTTGGTGTTTTATTGTTTTATCAATACCTCTTTTAACCTTATCCTCAACTGTATAATAGTAAATTCCTATCTTTTTCAAAAAAACTTTTTCTAAAAAGTCTAACTTGAGTATCATTTATATGCAGTATAATAAATTTTAAATTTTCACTATCAGTGTCATTCATATTTCTTATTTTATTCATTATTTAGCCCCTTCTTTTTAGAACTACCAAAAATCCTTTTAACTTAGCTGATAGTTTTACAGTGAAACTATCAACAACAGAATATAGTATAGGAATTAAAACTAGTGTTAAAATTGTTGAGAAAGATAACCAAATATTACTGTGATAGCCATACCTCTATAGAATTCTGAACGCTTCTCCTAAACCTAAAGCCATAGGTATCATACCGAATACTGTTGTCATTGTTGTCATAAGTATAGGGTCTTAATCTTGTTTCACAAGAATAGATAATTGCATACTCTTTTATCATATCCCCTGAGTTCTCATAGTCTTAATAAAGTCTATCAACACTATGGCATTGTTAACAACGACTCCAGCAAGTAGGATTACTCCTATCATAACCATTATATCTATAGGTTGTCTTAAAAACTACAAGTCCCCAAATAACTCCAATTAAAGCTAGTGGTATAGAACCTATTATTATAAATGGTAATATAAAAGCTTTCAAATTGTGAAGCAAGTAAAGCATAGATTAAGAAAATTGAAATTGACAATGCAAAATGATAACTGACTCATAGTCTTTTTGCATGTTTTCAGATTGACCACCCCAACTGTATGAGATAGTTGAAGGAGGCTCTAAGTTATTAAATTCTTCAATTATCTTAGATTGGATTTTTTTCCTAGACCAACACCACCATCATTACCAGAGATAGTAACAGTATAGATACCATTTTTTTCTTTCTTATTTCAGAAGTTCCTTCCAGCATATTGTAAAGTTGCAACATCTGATAACTTAACGAATTTATTATCTCCAACTTTAATGTTTAAAGAAGATAAAGTATTTATATCATTTCTCTTTTCTTTAGGAAGTCTGACTAAAACATCAATTTCTTCACTATCTGTTTTTAGTTGCAGTATTAGCTTTATCTCCACCTAGCATATAGTAACTTACAGTTTGTGCAATAACAGCAGGACTAATACCATAACTTGCTATTTTATCTCTATCTATATTCAATCTTAACTCTATAATTCCTGGATCAAGAGTTGAAGATATATCAACCATACCGTCATATTTTTTTGAAGTTTTTTTCTAAAAGTTGCTTACCAAATTGCTTAATTTCATCTTGGTTAGAACCTTGTAATAAGAATTCAACATCTTTTTGAGTTTGTCCACCAGAGAATTGGTTAGTCATAGACACTCTTGCATCTAAGACATTAGATGCTTTCTTTCTTATATCATCCATAATTGTAAATACACTGTCTTTTCTTGTGCTTTTCTTACCAACATTGGTATTTACAGAAATACTAGATGTACTTACTAACATTAAGTAACTTTCAGTATGAGGATCATTTTTAACAATTTCTTCCAACTCTTTTGCTATTCTTTCAGCCTTAGCTAAGTCAGTACCTTTTTGTAGTTCAGCTGTCAATGAATATTTTCCTTGGTCTTGTTTTAGGCATAAATTCAAATTTAAGTAACTTAGGTCCTACTAAAATACTGAAGAAAAAAATAATCCAACCATAATAAGAACTGTTAAAGCCTTATGAGAAATAGCCTTATTGATTACTTTTTAAATAGAAAGCTTTTTACTTTTTTTAAAAATTTTTCCATCTTCAGACTTCATTGATTTTTCTATTTAAAAATCTACTTGTTAATCATAGGTATCATAGTTATAGCAACTATGATAGCAGCAAGGTTAGAGAATATTATTGCATAAGACATATCTCTAAAGAATTCTCTTGCAAGCCCTGGAACAAATAATACAGGTAGGAAAACTACTATAGTTGTTAAAGCTGAGGCTATAACAGAGAAAGTAACTTCTACTGTACCATTTTCAGCAGCTTCTCTAACAGGAGAATTTAATTCCGTTATATGTCTATAGATATTATCAACCACCACCACCGAGTTATCCGTTAGCATACCAACTCCTATAGAAAGTCCCATAAGTGAAATCAAATTAAGAGTTGTACCTCTCATTGATAGAAAAGCAAAGGTAAATACTATTGCAACAGGAAGTGCTAATGAAATTAATATAGTTGTTCTAAAACTCTTTAAGAAAACAAATAAGATTATAGTAGCTAGTACCAGTCCTTGTACAGCAGAGACTAGAAACATTTGAAATTGAATTATTAATATTTTCAGAAGAGTCCATTTCTATACTGTATTCTGTACCAGCTGGCATATATGGTCTCATTTCTTCTATAACTTTAAAGGCAGCATTATTCAAAGTGATAGTATCTCCATCTGAAGATTTTTGTAATAGAACTACTACAGCTTCTTTACCATTAAGGTATCCTATATTAGTTGCATCTTCTGTTGTCAATACAACATCAGCCACATCTTTTAATCTTAAAGTATTACCATTAGAGCTTATTAATATTTTTTTATATTGATCTATATAGTCCAATTCTCCCATAAATCTGATAATCATATCTTTTGTTACCAGTAGATAATTTACCAATAGGATATGTTGCAACAGATGTTCTAACAATGTTATATAATTCCATAGGTGATAGGTTGTAAGAAGCTAATTTATCACTATCAACTTGAATTTGTAATTGTTTATCAGGGTTACCAAAGATATCAACCTGTCCTATACCTGGTAAACTTTCAAGTCTAGGTTTTAATTGTTCTTTAATAAAAGTTGTAAGTGCAGTTTTACTATCAGCATTAAAAGCTATAACTGCTGTCATGTTACCTGAAGCAGCCTCTACTTTTCTAATTAATGGAGTATTTGCATCACTAGGTAAATTATTTGTTATTTTTTTGAAACTTCTCTTTGAATTTGAGTAACTTTTTCATCTGTATCAACTCCATATTCAAAGTTTACAACAACAGTAGAGCTACTATAGGCGAGATACTGTTTGTATCTTATCAATGGCCTCTACATTAGAAAGGCTGTCTTTTATTTTCTTTGTGACCTGTGCTTCCACATCCTCACTAACAGCACCACTCCAAGTGGTAGTGATTGTAACAACGGGAATATTTATGTTTGGTATCAATTCTTTTTCATTGAGAACATCGCAAGTAGTCCAATGAAAATAAATGATAACTATTACCATTGTTGTTGCAACAGGTCTACGTATTGAGATTCCTGCTAATGACATTATTATTTCACCTCATTTTTTTATTTCAACAGTGTCATTGTTTTGAAGACCAAATAGTCCTTTAACAATTATCTTATCTCCTTCTTTTTAGTTCTGGAGAAGAAATTTCTGTATATGGTAAGTTTGTTGCTCCTACAGTAACTTCAACTTGTTTTTGCTTTTACCATCTTCATATTTGAATACATAGTTTACTAAATCTCTTGTTACTATTGCTTCATCTTCTACACTTAGAACAGAAGATTCTCCAACAGGAATAACAACATTTCCAAACATACCATCTTTGATTTCTCCATCAGAGTTATCAAGAGTTAGCTTAACTTTAAAGTTTTTAGTTGTACTATCAGCAATAGGGTTAAGTTCAGTAATTTTTGCTTTATATTCTTTTCCTAAAAGCATCTATTTTTACATCTATTTCATCACCAAGTTTTACCTTAGAAATTGCTTCAGGAGTTATACCTACATAAGATTGCATTTGTTTATCATTTAGGATAGTAAATAGAGTTTTCTTTTGCAGCTATATCATTTCCTTCTTTTTATAAATAAATTACCAACAATTCCACTTATATCAGCTTTAGCAACAAGTTTAGAATAACTGTTTTGAGCATTCATATATGCAGCCTTAGCAACTTCTAAATTTCCTTGAGCACTAGTAAATGTTGCTTCATAGTTTGAAAAACTCTAAATATGAAATTAATTGTTTGTCATATAGAGTTTTTAAACTTTTGATAGTTGTTTCTAGCTATGTTAAAGTTAGCAGTAGCCGATTGGTAATTAGCCTTAGCTTAGAAGGAAATCAGCTTCTGTTTGAGCATCAGAAAGCTTAACTATAATTTCACCTTTATTTACATATTCACCATTTCTTTTATAAATTTTTTTCTACTGTCGCTCCCTTATTAGTTGAGAAATCAACCTTTGATAAAAGGTTCCCAAACAGCACTTGATTCAAAAAGTTTAGACATTTGTCTAGTTGTTGCAGCTGAAACTTCTACAGGCTTAGCAGCTACTTGTGTTTTCAGTTACAGCAGCTTCATTTTTAGCATCTTTTGTTTCTTTATCTTTTTCCACAAGCAACTACTAATAAACTAGTTGCAAGTAATATTGTCAATAATTTTTTTCATATTTTTCCTTTCAAATTTTATTTTTTTATAAGATTACTGCGACGTCCTATAATGTTGATAGAGCCTTTGTGGAGCTCTGGAAACATTATAGGCAGAGCAAGTAATCTTTATAATATTCTTATTTATATTAATAGTGATCTATATGTTTCAAATGCATAATAATAATCAAGTAACACTTTATTATACGCTATTCTTGCTTGTCTGTATGTATTTTCAAAATCTAAATAATCTATAGTTGAAATAAGTCCAGCATCATATTTTTTTCTTGGTTCATTTCAAAGCTTGATTTAGCAGCTTCTACAGCTTTTCTTTGAGCTGCAACTTGTTTTTTCTAAACTTACAACATTTAGATAAGCACTCTTTACATTTATTTCAATATTTTTCTTTAGCAGAAGTATTTTTTTAATACTTGTTGTTCTTCTTCTAGTTTAGCAACCTTGTAGTTATCTAAATCTTTTCCAAAAGAGAATACTTTCCAAGAAACTTGAACTCCACCAATCAATTCAGCATCTCTATATGATCTTGAGAATGATGCTCTTTCTTGTCCACCTGTTCCATAAGAAACATAAGCACTTACTTGAGGTAATAAATCTCCAGCAGCAGCCATTCTACTAGCAGCAGCTATATTTACTTGTTCATCAGCAATTTTTGCAGATAAACTTTGATTTAAAAGCTTGGTTTAAATCAGTATTTAAGTTTAGACTATCTGATAAATTATTAGGAATATCAAAACTTACTAAATTTAATGGCTCAGATTTATTTATCCCTGTTCTTATATATAATTTTTCTTTATTTGTGTCAGCTAAATTTTTGTAAATTGATGATTTGTGCTCTTATATCTTCTAATGAATATTCAGTTTGAAGAATATCAGGTTTAGTTATAAGTCTTAACTTTAATTGTTCTTCTTGTTTTATAGTGTCTTTTTAATAAAGATTTCTTCTGAATTTTTTTAAGAGCAGCTAAGTTTCTTTCAGCATTTATGATATCTGAGTATATTTTTATAGTCTCTAACCTATTTTTGAATCTTACTTTGTAAATAAGAATAACTTGCTATATTTTCATAGGCTTTAGCACCTTTTAATTCCTGCTGATATAGCTCCACCTGTGAAAAAGAGGTTGAGTAACTTTTAAAAGTTTGAGTATAACCTTTTTTTCTTTGAAACATAGTTTCCTCCACTTTGAGTTAAAAATATTTCTTTCATGTTCTCCTAAAGTAACAGCACCACTATAAGTTACTGGAAGGTAAAAGCTTCTTTAAAAAGCCTTGCTTACATTTAGTTTAGAAATTTCTAAACTCTTTTCAGAAATTTTCATTTCTTTACTGTTATTAAGTGATAAATCTATGGCTTGATCTAGAGTTAAATCTCTAGCTAAAGCTACATTTGCCAACAAAAACAAAAAAATGTTAATAATTTTTTTCATTCTTCCTCCTAAAATATATCATCTATATAAAAATTTTTTTAATACTTTCTTTTTATAAATTCAAGATTTTCTTTCATACTTTGACTTCTATATAATTCTTTAACCTCATCTAAAGTTTTTTTGATGAAAATTTATTAGTTTCAAAAATTAATATTTTCCATCATTAAAAAAATACTTCAGTGATACTAAATATCATCTTAGAACATTTTTCCATATCTTTTTCTTTAATATTTATAGATTTCTTATATTTCTTTAAAATACTCTTTTATGAAATCTATTGTTTTACGTGCAGTATTTTTTTAGTTTAATAAAAATTTTTCTTCATTAAAAACCCTCATAGTTTCTTTTTTTAAACTTGTCATTACTAATTCTAATTTTAAATTTCTGTCATTTAAATTAAGCATAGAATTTACAAAGTAATTTAAACATTCATCTATACTATTAGAATTTGAAGCTAAGTTTTTCACTAAAAAACTTTTTGCATTCTCTGAATACTCATCTAAGATTTCAGCTAGCATATTATCCTTTGAAGGAAAAATAAGTATAGAAGCTACCTTTTGATATTCCTAATTCTGATGTCAATTTGTTTATTGATAAGTTAGAATAACCTTCTGTAATTATCATGTCTTTTGCTTTTTCTAAAATAAGAATTTTTCTTTTCCGTATCAAAACTCATATCATTTTAATCTCCTTTAATTATAGTTAAAAATTCTAGTTTCATAAGTTGACCATAAGGTCATTGACCAAGTGGTCAAGTAACATACTATCAAATATTTTAGTATTCGTCAAGTATTTTTTTGAAAATTAAATCTCAATATTCCGTATTTATAAATTATTTTTCTAAATTTTAAAAAAATGAAATTTCAAAATAAAAATAAAAATAGTATTTTGGAAGGAAAAAAATTAAAATTCTTACTTGTACTAATTAATAAAAATATGTTAAAATTAACTGAAATATTTGATTTAAAAAGTATTTTTAAAACTTTTTATTAGTTAGGAGAGAAATATGAAGAAATTTAGAAATGATAATGATGAAGACGATTTTGAAGATATAGAAGTAGAAGCAAGTGCGAAACAACCAGAGAAAGATAACAGAAGATTAATTAAGATAATATTAAATATAATTTTAATTATAGCTATTATAAAAAGTTGGGATTGGAGTATTTGAAAGATATTATTTCAATGAATTTTATTATAAGGCTCCAAACTTAACAGGACTTAGTATAGAAGAAGCAAAGAAAACTATTTCAAAGTCTCCTTTAAATATTAGAGAGATGGGAGAAGTTTATTCAGACTTACCTTATGGAACAGTTGCTTTTACAAGAACCTGCTGAAAGGAACTATAGTTAAAAAGATCAAGAAATATGAAAGTATGGGTAAGTAAGGAATCACCTTCAGTATTCTTAGATGATTTAGTAGGTATGAACTATATAGAAGCAAGTTCTTTACTTAATAAAAAAATGGTATGAAGGTTGGAGAAGTAAAAAAGATGAGATCAGATTTACCTATTAACCAAATTATAGCAACTTCACCCAAAAAGTGGAGAACCTATATCAAGAGGACAAAAGTTTGATTTCTTAATAAGCAATGGATTGGAATAATAATAATATAAATAGTTCATTACTAGTAAAAAAATAACATAGTAAAAATAACATAGTAAAAAAACAGTTCATTGCTAACTCAGTTTCTTAACGATAAAAATCAAGAATTCGCTGTAATTTCAGCAAACTTGCTGACAAGTCAGCTTCAAACACGCTGAGAATTACTCGGCTCATTCTGTTTGATTTTTTTATCTAAAATTTAGATGCAAGTTCACTTGTTTTTACTAATGTCTTAATAGTGTAACTCACTTATTTATATTTTTAAAAAAAGAAAGAAAAAGGTATGGAGGTAAAAAGAAAAATTCAAGGCGTAGTAATTAATAAGATTCAAGGTTTCTATTATGTTGAAAGCAACAATGAAGTTTTTGAATGTAAATTGAGAGGAATTTTTAAAGAAAAACAAATAACAAATATAATTGTGTTGTAGGTGATAGAGTTGAAATCTCTGAGGATAATGCAATAGTTGAAATATTCGAAAGAGATAATATGCTAATAAGACCTATAGTTGCAAATGTGGATTATCTAGCAATACAGTTTGCAGCAAAACACCCAAATATAGATTATGAAAGAATAAATTTACTATTATTAACAGCATTTTATTATAAAGTAAAAACCTTTAGTAATAATAAATAAGATAGATTATTTAAGTGAAGAAGAATTAACAGAATTAAAAAGAAAGATTGGCTCACTTAAAAAGTATAGGAGTACCTTTCATTTTTAATCTCTTGTCAAGAGAATGTTGGACTTCAAGAAGTAGAAGATTTCTTAAAAAGATAAAAACAACTGTAATAGGTGGACCTAGTGGAGTTGGAAAAATCAAGTCTTATCAATTTTTACAAAGTGAAAGAGTCTTAAAGACTGGAGAAATTAGTGAAAGATTACAAAGAGGGAGACATACAACAAGAGATTCTAATATGATTAGAATGAAAGCAGGAGGTTATATAATCGATACTCCTGGGTTCTCTTCAATAGAAGTACCAAAAATTGAAAAATAGAGAAGAATTGATTTCTTTGTTCCCTGAATTTACAAATATAGATAGTTGTAAATTTTTAAATTGTTCTCATATACATGAGCCAAATTGTAATGTGAAAAAAAGCTGTGGAAGAGAATAAAATATCTCAAGATAGATATAATTTTTATAAAAAACTTTAGAAATTTTTATCAGAAAGGTGGAATAGGTATGACTAAGGGGATAAAAATAGCTCTTTCTATATTATCAAGTGATTTTTTTCAAAGCTTGGTGAAGAACTTGTGGCAATCGATAAAGGCAGGTGCAGACTACATTCATATAGATGTTATGGATGGAGAATTTGTACCTAATTTAACTTTTGGACCTCCTGTAATAAAGTGCATTAGAAAATGTACTGAGCTTGTGTTCGATGTTCATCTAATGATAGATAGACCTGAAAGATACATTGAAGATTTCGTAAAAGCAGGAGCAGATATTGTTGTTGTACATGCAGAATCTACAATCCATTTACATAGAGTTATACAACAAATAAAAATCTTTTTGGAGTAAAAGCAGGTGTTTCACTAAATCCTTCCAACATCAGAAGACGTATTAAAATATGTTATAAATGATATCGATATGGTTTTTGGTTATGAGTGTAAATCCAGGTTTTTGGAGGGCAAAAAAATTCATACCTGCAGTGGTAGAAAAAAATAAAGGCAATTAAGAAAATGAGAGCAGATATAGATATAGAAGTAGACGGTGGAATAACTGATGAAACTATAAAAAGTTTGTGCAGATGCAGGAGCTAATATATTTGTTGCTGGTTCTTATGTATTCTCAGGAGATTACAAAGAAAGAATCGACTTATTAAAATCAAAAAGCAAACTAGAGGAGGAATTTCAAATGACGGTGAATATACAAAGAGTAAAATGATGTTTTTAGAGGAATATTACAAACTGTTTTATAAGACAGAAGATATGGCTTTAAAAAAAGAGGAATTAAAGCTTTAACTCATACAGAATTACATATAATTGAATCTGTTGGACAAGACACTCAATTAACTATGAATGAACTTGCAGATAAGATAGGAATTACAATGGGAACTGCAACAGTTGCTATTTCAAAAATTATCTGATAAAGGATATATAGATAGAGCAAGATCTACAACTGATAGAAGAAAAGGTATTTGTTTCACTTACAAAAAAGGAGTAGATGCCTTAACTTATCATAATAACTATCATAAAATGATAATGGCTTCAATAACTGAAAGTATACCTGAAAAAGATTTACAAAAAAATTTGTTGAAACTTTTGAAATTATTTTAGATTCATTAAGAAATAAAAACAGACTATTTTAAACCTATGACTATTACAGATTTTTAAAAGAAGGAACAAAAAGTTTCTATAGTTGAAATAAAAAGGAACTCCTATAGTTCAAAAACTATTTCTTAAGTCATGGAATAGAAAAACTTTACACTTTTAAAACTTTTTAAAAATCTGGTGATAAATCATTATTTAAAAATAGAAAAAGAAGATGGAGAAGTTTTTAACTCTTGATATCTTAGATGCAAAAAAATTTAATAGGAGTAAAAGGCTGATTAATATGTTATATATGGACGGTATATCTCTTTCAAAAAAATAAAAGGAAGAGTTAAAAAGACTTTAGAAGGAAAAAGAATAAATAGAATCTTTAAAAAAATAATGAATACACAATTTCTCTTCATTTTTGGGAAAAATTGAACTTCTATTTTCTTGTATACCAGCCTTAGCACTTTTGCTACATTAGTAAAAAAATAAAGAGCAAAGCAATTCTAGATATATCTTCGTCATTAATTTCTAATTTAAGAAAGCATTTAATGAATGCTATGTTGACTGATATAGAGCAGCTAGGGTTTGATAGAATCCTAGCTTTTCATTTTTCTAGAATTAATGAGTTAGGTGAGATAAAAAAATACAAGATATATTTTTGAATGTCTTGGAAAATTGTCTAATGTTATTTTTTTACAGATGAGGAAGATAAGGTGTTGGATACATTAAAGAAATTCCATATTTCAGAAAAATATAGACAGAACATTATTTTTTTAGGTGAAACTTATTCAAGACCTAAATATGATAAAAAAATATTACCTACCGAGCTAAATAAAGATAAATTTGATAACTTATTAGCAAGTGGAAATGTTTTTTTCAAATGAAATAGAAGGAGTGGGAAAATATTTAAATAATATAAAATCTTTTGAAGAATTTACAAATATTTTAAATAGTCCTGTAAAAGCTAAAATCTATTTTCAAAAGATAAGAAAATAAAATTGGCAACAGTTTTAGACTTAGATTTTTAAAGATTATGATGAAGTGAAAGAATTTTTCTTCATATGATGAAATGATAAATTTCTATATAGATTATGAGCATACTACAACAAGTTATATGCTTTTTAAAAATAGATTGGAAAGTTTCCTTGAAAAGAAATTAAAGAAATTAAATAAGATCTTAAGCTTAATTAAAAAGGATATAGATGATTCAGAAACTATGGAAAGCATAAAAGAAAAAAAGGAGATATTTTTAGCTTCTGTTCTTTATAATGTAAAAAGGGAATGAATTCTGTAAAAAGCTTATGATTTCTATAACAATGAAGAAATTGAAATTGAGTTAGATAGTTTAATAAGTCCTAAGGAAAAACTTAGATAGAATCTATAAGAAGTACAACAAGGTAAAAAGAGGACTTACGAATGCTATAAGACGTGATAAAGAGATAAGAGAAGAAATTTCATATATAGAAAGTACTTTACTTTTCATTGAAAGTAGTACAGATGTTAGTTCTTTGAGAGAGATTGAAGAAGAATTAATAAAATTGAACTATATCAAGAGTTTACATAATAAAAAAAGAAAAACTAAACTTAAAAAAAGAAGTGAAGTATGGTTTAATTGAAGGAGAAGATTACTTAATTCTTTATGGTAGAAATAACTTAGAGAATGATAATTTAACTTTTAAAATCTCTGAAAAAATGATTATTGGTTTCATGTGAAAGATATTCCAAGTTCTCATATCATTTTTGAAAGCCACTAAATTAACAGATGAATTAATAGTTAAGGCAGCACAGGTATCAGCTTATTATTCTAAGGCTAATTTAGGGTGAAAAAGGTAACTGTAGATTATACTTTAAGAAAGAATGTATCTAAACCTAATCGAGCAAAACCTGGCTTTTGTAATATATGTAAGTCAAAAAAATCTGTTGTTGTTGAAAAAGTAGAATTAGATAAAATTTAAAAAAAGAGCTGTTGCATTTTAAATAAAAACAAAAAAATAGTTCGTTACTGAGTAAATTTCTTAACGATAAAAAAATCAAGAATTCGCTGCAAATCAGGAAACTCGTTACACTCAAACACTCCTGCATTTGCTCGGCTCATTCTATTTGATTTTTTTATCTAAAAATTTCCATTCGTAACTCACTTATTTTTTTGTTTTTTTAGATTAAAAATTAAAAATTTTGCAACAGCTCTTTAATTTTAGTAATTTTCAACTAGTTCTTTGAAATTAGTAGGAACTTTTTACTTTTTTTGTTCTTCATAGTTATATGCTAAAAACAGTTGCTGTTCCTGTTATAGCTAAGTCCTCACCACAGAAAAATTTCATGTTCAAAAATTATTCTTAAACCTTTTATTTCAATTTTAGTTATATTAACTTTTTATTTCTTGATTTAAAAAAATAATTGTTTTTTTGTATTGAACAGTTGCTTCAGTTTGGATAAAACCACTTCCATCTCCTATATCTGTTTCACTTAAATTATTAGCTCTTAAAAAAATTCTTCTCTAGCCCATTGAAAAAAATAATAGAGCTCTTTCATTACCTACATGATTACCATAATTTAAATCTTCTTGTTTTATTGTGTAATTAAACGTAAACATATTACCTCCTTATATTTAAGAAAAATAATATCATAGTATTACTTTGAATTCAAGTGCAAATAAAGTATGCATAAAGTAAAAAAAGGCTATATAGAAATCTATATAGCCTTTATCTATTTGAAGTTATCCTTTTTTTAACTAATGGTTTTCCACAACAAGTGAATTCACAACATTCGTGAGAAGCATCATGAGTTTCACAGTTATCATTAGTTCCACAATCACATGCATTTTTTTAACTTCTATTTCGAAGTCACAACATTGACATTTATAAACTTCACCTTTTTCATATTTTCACAACTTACCATATCATATCCTCCTAAATTTTTTTATAATTGAGTACTCATTCAACTGTACAAATGTATAGTATCATTAAACAAAAAAATTTGTCAAGTATTTTTTTATAAAAAAATAAAGAATTATTTTTTTGAAAAAAATTTAAAAACATTGAAAAAAATAAGGATTTGAATAAATAAAAAAAGGAACTGTATTTTTTTAGTAATAAAAAAACAGTTCCTCTAATAACAATAATTATTCTAACTAATTTGATCTAAGAAAAAAATTCATAATATCCAGTCTCATATTTAACATTTCCAGCTCTGGTAACTCTCCATTTTTTTCTTTTCTACCATCCCCATATGTTATGATTATATCCTCAGCATTATTAACTGTTAGATCTGTTATAAGTTCAAAAGTTATCACCTGGTCTTACACTAGCATTAGATCAGTTATCTTATAGTTGTTTGAAAATTTTCAGGTTCATCATTATTATCTTCTTCAAATACTATAAGAAATATAGCATTCTTATTGATTTTCAATTGAAAAAAATTGGATATTGTTATCTTAAATAATTTTGATATTTTTGAATTACCATAAACTTCTAATAGAAGGAGTGGTAGGGACACTTCCTAAAAGCATAAGTCATACCATTTTTTTCAATATATGATTCACCAGGATTAGCATAAACTTCTAAGTCAGATACTTTTACAGGAATTTTAAAAAGTAGTGCTTCTATATTTAGCAGATACAATATATGAATCTTTTCCACTTTTTTTCACCACTCCAATCAAAAAGAATTTTTTTACTTCTGATATAGTAACAGGATTGTTGTTTTCAATTTCTGTAATTGTAACTAAGAATGCAGCAACATCTTCTACTGTTTTTAAGTTATAATTTCCTAATTCTATGTATTCATTTAATTCAATCTCTTTAGTTGTTTCACAACAAGACTTTTTAGGCATACATGCAGTAAGTCCTAAAAAGTATAATTATCATTAAAAATAGTTTTTTTATCATTTTTTTCCCCCTCTATCCTAGTTTAAAAGATTTTTTTAATTTGTCTATACTCTACTTCTAAAAAAATTTCCCATTTTTATATACCCAAAAATTGTTCTAAGGCATTTCCCATTGCAGAAGAAAAAAACCATATTTTGTAACTGAAGAATAATCAAAGGCTGGCATATTAAAGCTTTCTTTATATATTTTATTAGTTTTATCATAGACAAATAAATAAACACAACTATTAAAATCTTCATCTTGAAAAGTTACAACTAATTCAGGAATATTATCTCCATCATAATCTATCAGATCTATACTAGTACTATCTGTTAATGTATCTAAATTGATCTTATAACCATCATTTTTTTAATTTTTTTCAATTGTAAAAAAATCTCTCATATCTTTTTGAACCATTCATAGCCATACTGAAAGGTGTGTCATAAAGATTTATCGTTTCAACAGATAGAATATCTCTTACTCCATTGTTATCAATATCATATGTAGAAAGTGCACTTAGGATTTTTAGTTTTTTTGTACATGCTTCCAAGAAGTTTTTGGGATAACAACTTTACCATCATATTTTTTTCTTCTTTTTGAATTTGAAGATGAAACAGCTGTAGTTTTGACTTCTTTTTTTATTAGAACGGATTTCATCAATCAGATCATACCAATACTGAATTGCATCATTTTCTCTATATTCATTTAATGATTCATCAGTAACTCCCCAATTTAAAGCATATCTTACAACATCATCAAAACTATAATCAGTAATATCTGATTCAGCAGTTTCATATGCCCACTTTTCTAATATAAAATCACAATAAACTATTTCAAATGCTTGTTTGTCATCATATCCTAAACTTATTAATTCCTTATATTGTGCTCTATTTTCTTGATATCTATCATCAGTTCCCATTAATCCAAATTTTTAAATCATCTTTTAATTTTTTTCAATTTCTTTTTCCCTAGGATTAATATTTGTAGAACTTGTTTCTTGAATTTTTTTGAGTTTGAGATTTTGTTTCTTCTTTATTACATGCTAAAAAGAAATAATTGTAAAAATAATTATAAAAAAATATTATTTTTTTCATTTTACACCCTCTTACTCTTCTCTTAAAGTATCGTTAAGCTTTGCTTTTTAATTCCTCCTTTTTAGAATCAAATTCTTCTTCAGTAATAATTCCTTCTTCAAAAAGTTTCTTATATCTTTCTAATTCATTGATCACTTTTTGTTCTATATTTTTTATTAGGTATGACCAAAAACGTGTATAATAGCAACTATGAATATTAAAAAAATCCATATAGCCACCAAGCACCAAAAACTATATCCTTTACTTTTTAGCAATAAACCCTGTAATTAATCCTAATATAGCAGCAAAAAAATAACATACTAAGTAATTCTTCCATCTAAATCCTCCTAATTTAATTTTGTAGACATACATATTATACAATAAAAAAATAAAAAAATGCAATAATTACAAACACTTAAATTATAAAAAGTTTAATAAAAAATAAAGAAGTAAAAACTGTAGCTAAATTTCTAGCTACAGTTTTTGACAATATTACATATGTTTTTTTGGCAACTTTGATAACTTCTTCTAATTTATCATTAGAAAGATTTAAAGTTTTTAGATCTTCGATCATATTTTTCAACTCTATTTTCTTTACCTATTAATCCTTTAAATTCAGCTTTTTTTCTTCTATAATATTATCTATGAAATTTTCTAATTTTTGTCATTTTATTCTCCTCCTAGTTTTAATTAAATTTTTTTACAAGCAAAAAAAGATAATTAATCTAAGTCAAAGAATAGAAATAAATGTTGCCAAGACAGATGTGCACATCTGTCATAGAAAGCTATGAAAAGCTTATTACAAACATTAACCATATTACACATCCCCTTTTACTATTTTGATTTCCAAGATAAAAATCTTTGATAACTTAATTATATACCATTCCAAGAAAAAAAGCAAGCAATTATATATTCATTTTAAAAAGAAAAAAATAAAACTAATAAAAAAAGATAGTTCAAAAAATATTAAGTGCTACATTATTGCAACTAAATATGCTATAATGATATCAATTAGATAAAATATTGGGAGCTTATTATAAAAAAATTAAATGCCAGATACTTTTTCACCAAGGAGATGAGTTATGAAAAATAAGAAAAATACTTTTTACTACTTATGACTTTAATTTTCATTAATTTTTTTAAATCTGAATGCTTCTCAAAAAAAGACTAGGAGAAAAAAAGAGGCTACAAACTCTCTTGTCTCTAGTACAAAAACTTAATCTTGTACAAAAACGATAAGAAAAACTTTTTACTATTGAAGTTTATCGTTCTAATGGAAAAATTATCTACAAAAAAAGTGAGTATGAATTAGAAGATAAAGATAAAAAAATATTGAAAAAAATGAAATAAAGAAGCTTTTATGAAGAAGTAAAATCAGGAAAGATAGATTATAGTTCAAAAAAATTATAGAAGAATATCATGAGAATGGAAATCTAAAAAAACTAGATTGACTGATAATCATGTTAAAGAAAAAAATTAGAAGAATATGATGAAAAATGGAAAAACTTATAAGAGTAGAAAATGGAGAATAAAAATAATTTAGAGAAAAAAAGGGGCTGTTGCAAATTAAATAGTTGAGTCCCAAAAGAAAAAAAGATGCTAAAAAAACATTTTTTTGTAGTTTAGCATCTTTTTAAATTTAAAAAAAGTATATTACATAAATTTTTTTAGAAATTTTTCTTCAAAAATTTAATATAATATACTTATGATAAAAACCAATTAATAATAACAAATTTTTTTACTTTTTTTCAAGATAAACTTTTTACATCAATAAAGATATTGATAAAGATGATCCTGTTAGACTACTTAGCGCCATTCTGGAGGAAATGGATTTTTTTCTAATTTAATGCAAGTATTTCCTAACAAAACTAAGGTACATCCTGTTAATATGTTTGCCGTAATTATCTATGCTTATTCAAGAGGAATATATTCTACTAGAGGTATTGAGTATCTTTTGTAAAGATAGCCAAAGAGCTCAATATTTATTAAATTCACCTAATATACCTGATTATTCAACTATTGCGCGCTTTCTTTCAAAAAGCTACTGATGTTATCCATGAGTTGTTCACTCAATTTGTAGATAAACTTTTTAAATTAAATGAAATTTCTACTGAAACTATTTACATTGATGGTACTAAAATAGAAGCTTATGCTAATAAATATAGTTTTTGTTTGGAAGAAATCCACTTTAAAAATATAAAAGAAAGACTTGAAGAGAATATATTAGAGTTAATTGATGAATTCAACAGATACTTTAATAAAGATTTGGATAATATTTTTTTGATATTTTTTTTCATATTTAGAAAAATTTAAATATTCAAAAAAAGTACATGGCAAAGGTAAAAAGAAAAAGTAAAGAGCAGATATTGTTAGAAAAGACAGAATCATATATTGAAAGATTTGAAAAAAATATACTAACTATTTAGAAATTTTTAGGTGAAAGAAATAGTTTTTTTCTAAAAACAGATAATGATGCAACATTTATGAGAATGAAGGAAGATCACATGCGCAATGGTCAATTAAAAACCAGGATATAATCTTCAAATTGGAGTTGTTAGCGAATACATAGCTTCTTATGAAATTTTTTTCATAATCCTTCAGACTCTAAAACTTTAATTCCATTTCTTGAAAAAAATTAAGTCTCAAAAATATTGAAATTATAAATGTTGTAGCTGATGCTGGTTATGAAAGTCTTCCTAACTATGAGTATTTAGAAAAATAATAATTATGTATCATACATAAAAACCAATATACTATGAGAAATCAAAGACAAGAAAGTATAAAAAAAGATTTAAATAGAGTAGAAAATTTAGAATATAATGAAGAAGAAAAATAGACTGTTTAGGAAAGATGGATTAGAACTAGAATTTTTTTGTATTATGGGAAAGATAAAAAAACAATATATTTTAGAAACCCAGAAACAGAAAAGAAAGTCAGATATAATTATAAATTTAGAAAATTATCAAAAAGAATCAAAAGATAATATAGAAAGTGAATTTGGAAAGCAATTAAGAATGAATAGAAGTATTCAAGTAGAAGGAGCTTTTTGCAGTATTAAAAAGAAGATATGAAATTACGCAAATTAAAAAGTTAAAGGAAAAGAGAGCGCAAAGAGAGAAATAGGACTATTTTTGTATAGCATATAATTTTAACAGATATCTTGCAAAAATTAGTTAGAAAAAAAGCAAGGAGTAATATTGCATCCATTAAAAAAATAGCTTAAAAAAATGAAAAAAACAATAGATTTGTGTTAAGTTCGCCCAAAAAAATCAAAAATAAAACTTGAAATAGGATAGAATTCTAAAAAGATTTCTATTTTTTTATTGCGAAAGAAAAAGCTGTCACAAATTAATGATAAAAAAATCATCAATTTGCAACAGCCCCTTTTATTTGGTAACAAATGTTACAGAAATTATATTAAAATTCTTATACAATAAGGAAAAATATAGTAAAATAAATAAGAATTTCAGGAGGAATATAATGAAAAAAATATTAGCAGGATTATTATTAGTAAGTTCAGCATTATCTTTTGCAGCAACACAAAGAGTACCTTTAGAAAAAAATTAGGAACTAGAGAAAATGGAAGAATATTATATCTTGAAGGACAAGAAAAAAACCTTATTCAGGGGAAATAGAAAGAAAATATCCAAATGGAAAAACTTCTTGGTGTAGCTACAATGAAAGATGGAAAATTAAATGGAAAATCTTATGAATACTATGAAAGTGGTAAAGTATTAAGAGAAGAAACTTATGTAAATGGAGAAGCTAATGGGCCAGCAAAAATCATATCATGAAAAATGGAAAAAAATAGAATATGAAATAAATTTTGTAAATGGGAAAAAAAGAAGGAATAGAAAAAAAGGCTATTCAAAAAAACAGGAGTTCTAGTATCAGTAGTACCATATAAAAAAATGGAGAAGCAAATGGGTTAGCAAAGTTCTACAATGAACAAACAGGTAAATTAGAATATGAAACTAGTGCGGTTAATGGTCAAAGAAACGGTCTATCTAAAAAAATACTATCCAAGTGGAAAATTATTAAGTGAAGTAAATTTTTAAAAAAATGATAAAGAAGAAGGAATGATGAAATCTTACTATGAATCTGGTAAGTTACAAGGAGAAATACCATATAAAAATGGACAAGTAGAAGGAGTAGTAAAAAGCTTATGATGAAAATGGAAAACTAATAGAACAAGCAACATATAAAAAAACGGAGAAGAAGTAAAATAGTATTGAAATTGAGCTATTGCAGACAAAATGCAGTAGCTCTTTTTACAAAGACATTATTCTAAAAAAATTAATTAAATCTTAATATTCATACTGTATAATAAATCTGAACCTCTCACGATTGAAGTCGCGAAGTTCTTAAGTACTATTTAGTTTCTTTTGAATATCTAGTATTCAAACACTAGCTAATTTTCTTAAGACTTTAATGGACAAGCTCTCCGTTGAGAACATTTACGTCCTGTTGGCTCGGTTCAAAACCATTTAATTTTTGGCAGTGAATATTTTACGAGGTTACTGCATTTTTCTAACCTCAACCTTATATATTCAGTTTCCAAAGTTCTTAAACATATTATACTCTAAAAATTAGTAAAAATTATAAATTTTAGAGCAACATTTTCAATGTTGGTGTTATTCATACCCTACGAGTACATGTCTCACGGCTAACACCTTACGAGTGCTAGAGCCACGAGTGTTCTAACACACTTAATAAAAAAAGTAAAAATAGGAGGAATACAATGAAAAAAATTATTACTAGGATTATTATTAATAAGCTCAGTATTATCTTTTGGAGCAACACAAAGAGTGGGCATAGAAAAAAATTAGTAACTAATGAAAGTAGAGACACACTATATCTTGAAGAAACAAAAAAACCTTATTCAGGAGAAGTAGAAAGAAAAATATCCAGATGGAAAAACTTCTTGGAATTGCTACAGTTAAAGATGGTAAATTTAATGGAAAAATCTTATGAGTACTATGAAAATGGAAAAATTAAAAAAATAGAAGAAAAATTATGTAAATAGTAAAATCTGAAGGAGTATCAAAAATTTTTTTATCCTAATGGTAAAGTAAAAATATGAAACTCCCTGTGAACTACTCACGACTAACACCCTACGAGTGCTAGAGTCGAGAGCTTCATAAGATAACTGAAAAAGTAAGTTATCTTCTAAGAAGTTTGGTTTTAAAAACCCTTATTCTTTTTGGCTAGTCCACGATAGCCACTACTGGATAAGACTCGCGCCTACACTGCTACTTTTATCTGTATATTATATTTAAAAAAAGAACAACTATACAGAACAGTGAATATTTTTACAAGGCTACTGTTTACTAGCCTTAACTCCATATATTCAGTTGCTAATGTTCTAAATATATTATACATTAAAAATTAGTAAAATTGCAAATTTTAGTGTAACATTTTTCAATGTTAGTGTTATTCATACCCTACGAGTACTTGTCTCATGGCTAACACTCCTAACGAGTGCTAGAGCCACGAGTGTTCTAACACATTTAATAAAAAAATGGAGAAGAAGTAAAAATAAATAAAAAAATTAGGAGAAATACAATGAAAAAAATATTACTAGGATTATTATTGCTAAGTTCAGCATTATCTTTTGGAGCAATGCAAAGAATATCCTTAGAACAATTAGAAACTAATGAAAGTAAAGATATATTGTACCTTGCAGGAACAAAAAAACGCCTTATTCAGGTGAAGCTGAAATAAGGTATCCAAGTGGACAACTTCTTTCAGTTGCAACATTTAAAAAAATGGTAAAATAAATGGAAAAAGCTTATGAATATTACCCAAGTGGACAACTAAAAATTAGAAGAAAAATTATGCAAATGGGATAAATAATGGCTTGTCAAAAATCATATTATGAAAATGGACAACTAAGATTAGAAGAAAAATTATATAAATGGAAAAACTTAATGGTCTATCAAAAATCATATTATGAAAATGGGCAACTACAAGATGAAATCCCCTATAAAAAAATGATAAAAAAAGAAGGAATAGTAAAAAAACTTACATAGAAAAATGGGACATTAATCTCAGAGGTTTCATTTAAAAAATGGAATTCTGTCAGGAAAGTCAAAGTTATATAATACAAAAAAACTGGTAAATTAGCATCTGTAAGTAATATAAATAATAGGAAAAATAGAAGGAGTATCTAGAGAATATTATCCAAGTGGTAAATTATTAAGTGAAGTAAGATATAACAAAAAAATGGTAGAATTGATGGAATTGCAAAAGTTTATAATGAAAAAAACAGGTAAATTAGAAAGAGAAATACCTCATAAAAGATGGAAAAAAATAGAAGGAATTGAAAAAAATTTATGATGAGAATGGCAAACTAATAGGGACAATAACATTTGAAAAATAATCAAATAATGGAAGAAGTGACATATAAAGATGGAAAAAAATAATAGACCGAAAAAGCATATCCATTAGGAAAAAGATCTAGAAAATGAACTATTAAAAAAAGTAAAAACTCCTTGACAATTTTCATTAAAAAAATATTAAAATAATACTAGAAATAATTAAAAATTTTTAGGAGGCAAAAATGAAAAAAATTACTAGTAGGATTATTATTAGTTAGTTCAGTATTATCTTTTTGGAGCACAAAGAGTACCAATTGAAAAAAAGTAGTAGCTAATGGAGATTTATTATATATTCAAGGTGAGCAAAAAAACCTTATTCAGGAGAAATTGAAAGAAAGTATCCAAGTGGGAAAAACTCTTGGAGTAGCTACAGTTAAAGCAGGGAAAAATTAGATGGGAAAAATATATGAATACTATGAAAATGGAAAAGTAAAAATCAGAATCAAACTATGTGAGTGGAAAAAAATTGGAAGGAGTAGCAAAATCATATTATCAAAATGGTAAAAGTAGAATATGAAACATCATTTAAAAAAATGATAAAAAAAGAAGGAGTAGAAAAAAATATTACACTGAAAAATGGTATATTGTTATCAGAAGTTCCATATAAAAAAATGATGTTGCATCAGGGTTTAGGAAAAACTGTACAATGAACAAAACAGGTAAATTAGAATATGAAGTTACTGTAGCTAATGGAGTAAGAAATGGACTATCTAAAAAAATACTATCCAAGTGGAAAAATTATTAAGTGAAGTAAACTTTAAAAAAATGATAAAGAAGAAGGAATTATGAAAGCTTACTATGAAAAATGGTAAACTACAAGGAGAAGCTACATACAAAAAAATGGGCAACTAGATGGAGTAGCAAAACTTTACGATGAAAGTGGAAAAATTAATTGAAGAAGCAACATTTAAAAATGGTAAACAAGTAAAAATAAGTGAAAATAAACTAAAAAAATTTAAGCTATTGCAAATAAAATGCAGTAGCTTTTTTTAGTAACAAATGTTACAGAGATTATATTAAAAATTCTTATATAATAAAAACAATATGAACAAAATAAATAAAAAAATTTGGGAGGAATAGAATGAAAAAAATTATTAGTAGGATTATTATTAGTAGCAAGTTCAGTACTATCTTTTTGGAGCACAAAGAGTTCCATATGAAAAAAATTATCATTTCCAGGTGGTTATATATCTTATAATGATGAAAAAAATTTACTGGAGAATTTGAAAGAAAAGATCCAAGAACAGGAAAAAAATTAATATGGTAGGTTCTGTTAAAAAAATGGAGAATTACATGGAACAAGTTATAGTTATGATGAAAATGGAAAAAGTAACTGAAGAAATAACATTTAAAAAAAGGAATGAAAAGAAGGAGCTAGTAAACTTTATCATCCATCAGGAGCTGTAGCAGCTAAATTAAATTATAAAAAAATGATAGATATGAAGGTTTACAAAAAAATATTACTATGAAAAATGGGAAATTACAAGCTGAAATTGAAATGAGCAAAGGTCAATTAGACGGAGTTACAAAGATGTATGACGAAAAATGGAAAAATTAAAAGAAGAAATAATATAAAAAAATGGAAAAAGTAAAAATAAACTAAAAAAATTTAGGAGGATAGAATGAAAAAAATTATTGGTAGCTTTATTATTAGTAATAAGTTCAGTATTATCTTTTGGAGCAGAAAAAGTTCCTTATGAAAAAAATTATCATTTTCAAATGGATATATATATTATAATAATCAAGAGTTTACAGGAGAATTTGAGAAAAAAAGACCCAAATACTGAAATAATTAAAATGGTTGCTTCTGTTAAAAAAATGGGAAAATTACATGGGATGTCTTATACTTATGATGAGATTGGAAGATTAATTGAAGAGACACCATATAAGAATGGACTAAGAGAAGGAACTGGTAAAAGCTTTATTATAAATCAGGAGTTGTATCAGCTAAATTAACTTATAAAAATGATGAGTATGAAGGTGTACAAAAAAATATTATTATGAAAATGGAAAATTACAAACTGAAATCCCAACTAGTCAAGGTGTAGTAACTGGAGCAGTAAAATTATATGATAAGAGAGGAAGATTTGAAGGAGAACTTTATCATATGATGAGAAAAAATTATAGTAAACTAAAAAAATTGAGCTGTTGCAAATAAAATGCAATAGCTTTTTTTAAAAAAATATTTTTAAAAATTAATCTAATATTAATATTCAACTTGTATAATAAAAACTAAAATAAAAAAATTTGGGAGGTAAAAATGAAAAAAATTATTAGCAGGATTATTATTAGTAGGTTCAGTATTATCTTTTGGAGCACAAAGAATGCAAGTTGAAAAAAATGGTAATGAACGGGGATTTATTCTATGTTCAAGGTGAGCAAAAAAACCTTATTCTGGAGAAATTGAGAAAAAAAGTATCCAAGTGGAAAAAAACTCTTGGACTAGCTACAATTAAAGCAGGAAAGTTAGAAGGAAAAAGTATATGAATACTATGAAAATGGCAAAGTAAAATCAGAAGGAAATTATGTAAATGGAAAAAGCTGAAGGAGTAGAAAAAACTATTATAAAAAGTGGTAAATTAGAATCTGAAGTTCCATTCAAAAATGCCAAGAGAGAAGGAGTAGCAAAAGTATTACAATGAAAAATGGTATGTTAGTAGCAGAAGTTCCATATAAAAAAATGATGTTACATCAGGTTTAGGAAAAACTATATAATGAAAAAAACAGGTAAATTAGAATATGAAATTACTTTAGTTAATGGAGCAAGAAATGGGTTATCTAAAAAAATTACTATCCAAGTGGTAAATTATTAAGTGAAGTAAGCTATAAGAACGATATACAAGATGGACCTGCAAAAATCTTACTATGAAAATGGTAAACTACAAGCGGAAGGTACTTATAAAAATGGAGAAGTAGACGGAGTAGCAACAACTTATGATGAAAAATGGAAAAAAATACTTCAACAAGTTACATATAAAAAAATGGAAAAAGAAGTAAAATAAGCAAAAAAAGAGCTATTGCAAATAAAATGTAATAGCTCTTATTAATTTAAAAATATTATTTTACATCATTATATTTTTTTATTTTTAGATACTCTCATAAATACCAGAAGTGAAATAACAGTCATTAAAGTTAAAATGGTTGACATAGCAGCAGCTATACCATAACTTCCTCTTGAAACATAAACATATATTTGTAATGTCAATGTTATTGTCTTATAGTTATATAAGATAATACTTGAAGAAAGTTCTGTAATAATTGTTATCCAACTTAAAAAGTGCTCCTGAAATAATACCATTCATCATCATAGGAGTTGTTATCTTAAAGAATGATTTCATACGAGAAGCTCCTAAACTGATTGAGGCTTCTTCGATAGAAAGTGGTATCTGTTGAAGTATAGCAACAGATGATCTTATAGTATAAGCATTTCTTCTTATGATAAGTGATATTACCATTATTAAGAAAGTTCCAACTAAAACAAAAGGTTTTTTATTGAAAGCACTTACCAAGGCTATCCCTACAACTGACCCAGGAATAACATAAGGCACCATAGATAAAGTATCTATAGTTCTATTTATAAAGTTATTTCTTCTTACAACTAGATAAGCAATTAAAATGGAAATAACAATAATTAAAAATTAGAGAAAGTCCACCAATTAAGAATGTATTTTTGGATAGCATTTCCTAATTTACTAAAAGGCTTCTGTATAACTCTTTTAAAGAGTAACCTTTTTGTGAAAAAGTTTTTCCAGATGTATTTTGGAAAGATGTATAAATTACATAAAGTTGTGGAGCATAAGAAACAAAAAAACTATTAAATAACAGAATAAGTGAATTAAAACAGATTTTATTCCTTTAATTTCCTTAGCTTCAATAGGATGAAGTGCATTCATTGTGAATTTATACTTTCCATTAATATATCTTTGTAATAAGAAAAATCAAAGATGTTATTATAATTGCAATAATACTTACAGCTGACGCAAAAATTCTTGTCAGAACCTGTTTCATTCATAAATTGATTATAAATTTCAACAGGGAAAGTTCTATATCCTTCTCCAATGAATAGAGGAGTTCCAAAAGTCTGCAAAGGCTCTCATAAATACCATAAGAGCAGCTGCCAATATAGTTGGAATACATAGAGGGATAATTATTTTTAAAGAATCTTTTTAGTCCCAGTACAACCCATATTTTCACTAGCTTCTAATAGAGAATTATCAATATTTCTTAAAGCTCCTGAAACATATAGGAAAAACTAAAGGATAAAGTTGCATACATAAAAACAAGTAAAAATTCCACCAAATCCATAGATACTTGGGAAATTAAAACCTGTTAAGTTTTTTTAATTGTATTAGTAATTAATCCATTTCTTCCTAATAATAAAAATCCAAGAATATGCTCCAATAAATGGTGCAGACATACTACATAGTATTATAATAATTTGTAAAAAAAGTTTTTTTCCTTTGATTTTATACATATTGTAGAAATAAGCCAAAGGAGTTCCTATTATTAAAGTTAAAGCTGTTGCAGCTAAACTGACTTTAAAGGAATTAAATATAGTAGAAAAGTAATAATTTTTACTTAAAAAAATTTTTGCAAAAATAAGCAAAAGTGAAATCTCCATTATTTTCTATTACTGCATTTTTAAATAAAATTCCCTAAAGGATAAATCATAAATACTATATAAAAATGCTAGAACACACAATGAAATTACTATCCAAATATCTTTTTTTCTTACTTAGCATAAGCAACACCTATATCGTTGTTAACACCTTCTAAAAATATTTTTTTAGAACCATCTTCTGTGAAAAACATTAATCTTATCTTGTTTTACTTTTTAAATAAACTTCAGTTCCTTTTTGGAATGATATTATCTATTTTAGATTCTTGTACAATTTCAAGTTTTTTTCTCCATTTTTCCAAATGTGCAAAAATAATGAGTGTTTAAACCTAAAAAAATACACTGCTATCTATAAAAAGCTTTCATACCATCTTTTTGTTTGACTTTCATCAATAACAAATTCTTCAGGTCTTATTGAAATTGTAACATTTCCTTTAACATTTTTTTGTCTTTTTATGTTAGTTAAGTTTATGTCATACTTTTCCAGCTATCTTTAAAGTAGAACCATCTAAAGTTCCTTTTAATACATTCGTTTTACCTATGAAAGTTGCAACAAATAAATTAGTAGGTCTTTGATAAATATCTTTAGGTTGTCCTAAGTGTTGAATTGCACCATCTTTCATAACTGCAATTCTATCACTTACAGCCATAGCTTCTTCTTGATCGTGAGTTACATAAACAGTTGTAATTCCAATACTATTTTGAATTTCTTTTTATAGCCGTTCTCATTTCAACTCTTAATTTAGCATCCAAGTTACTTAAAAGGCTCATCCATCAATAAAAACATCAGGTTTTATAACTAAGGCTCTTGCTAAAAGCAACTCTTTGTTGTTGTCCTCCTGATAATCTATCAGGCATTCTATCTCTATATTCGTCTATTTGCATAAGTTTTAAAAAAATTTATCAGTTTCTACTTTCATAACATCTTTAGAAACTTTTTCTATTTTTTTAAACCAAATTCTACATTTTGCTCAACAGTTAAGTGTGGGAATATAGCATAGTTTTTGGAAAAACCATTCCAATATTTCTCTTAGAAGGATCTAAATCATTAATTCTTTTTTTCATTGAAATAGAAATCTCCATTTTCAATAGAGTTAAATCCTGCTATCATTCTTAACAAAGTAGTTTTTCCACACCCAGAAGGTCCAAGGAGAGTAAAAAAACTCCCCTTGTCTTATATCAAGAGATAAATCTTCAATAATAATATTATCTCCATATCTTTTTTTGAGCATTTTTTTATTATTATATTTACACTCATTAAATTTCTCCCAATTATTTAGTTAATATGTTAGTCCATCTTTCTTGCCATTCTTTTCTGTGTTCTGCACAGTAAGGAATATCTTCGTAAAGCAACTTTGATTTCTTCAAATGGTTTTTATAAATTCACTTGTATTTTTTTAATAGAAGTATTTACTGGTCTTGTTGAAGTTTCAGCAACAATTTTTTTGTCCTTCATCAGAAATTAAGAAGTCGATGAATTTTTTTTAGCATTTTTCCATATGAGGAGCATTTTTAACTATTGCAGCAGCTCCTGGTAACCATACAGAACCTTCTTCAGGATAAACAAGTTTTAAGTTAGTTGCACCATCTTGAAGTAATGTAACAGCTGGGTTTTCATAAGTAACTCCAACAGCATATTCTCCATCAGCAGTAGCTTTATAGATTTGAGAAGAAGAAGATAAAATAGTTCCATCTAATTGAGCAACAAATTTTTCAACGAATTCCCAAGCTTTTTTTCATCATATGGTTTTTTTCTCCCATAACAAGTAACATATTTGTAAGTTCAGCTATAGCACTACTACTTGCTGTAGGGTCTCCCATAGCAATTTTACCTTTTAATTCAGGCCATAATAAATCTTTATATCCAGTAAATTTTTTTCAGGATCTAATCCTAATTTAGCAAATACATCTTTGTTTACAAGTAAAGCAGCACTACCATCTAGTTTGTAGTTTGTAAAGAAACCTGTAGTATTTTTTTATAAGCATCAGGAACATTTTTTTCATTTTCAGAAGTATAGCTTTCCCATAAATCAGGAGTTGTAGCTAATACACCCATGCTTATAGCTCCCCAGTTAATATCAGCTTGTGGATTTTTCTTTTTCAGCAGCTATTCTTGCAAGAACGTCTCCACTTCCCATTGATTGTAAAATAACTTTTATTCCAGTAGCTTTTTTTCGAAAAGCAGGAATAATTTTATTTACTTCATCATCTGCGTTAGGTGAATAGATTACTAATTCGTTTGATCCTTGAGCTTCAGGAGCAGCAGCTTCTGTTTTTTTCTTTTTCTCCTCCACAAGCAACAAACATAACCATACCAATTGCCATCAATAAAAAAACTTAATAAACTTTTTTTCATTTCCTTCTCAAGACTGTACAATATATCTATACCAGTCTTATCCTCCTTTTCATATTATTAATAAATTCAATACATTATAATTAATTATAAAAATAAAAAGCTGATAAATATCAAGAATTATAAAATGAACAATTATTTCTTTTTGTTGAAAAAAATCTTTTTCTTCTTTATTTAGTAAAGCTAAAAATTTTTTTATTTTTTTCTTCATTTGTTAAAAATGGATAATAGAAAATTATCAGACTTTTTTTAATTTTATCTATTTCATCATAAGTTATGTATTCAATATTTTTTTAGCAACAGTGTATTCATCTTTAATAACATTAAAATTTGAAAGTTCAAATTCTTTATTTGAGATAATTAAAATATTATTAGAATTGATTTTTCTCTAGAGTTTGCATAACATTTTTCTAAACTTAACTTCATTTTCAAAATCAAAAAGTAAATATATAGAAATCAGCTTTTTTTTAGAACTATCATTAATAGAAATAGTCTTTCCTTTATATAGATAGTATTTCTTTATAGTTTCAATTATAGTTTTGATACCTCTTCCTTTTTTTCTATAACTAGCAAGAGTAGCTTTTTTTATCTTTAAAAAATTGAAGCCAAAACTTTCTTTTTGTATAGAGTTATAGTCAAAGTCAGAAATTAATTCTTTTCTTTATTTCTTGGAATATTAAAGCATCTTTCACAGGGAAAGTTTTTTTAAAAATAATATCTCTGTCAATATCAATTTTTTTAAATGTAAATTTATATTTTTCAGTTTTTTTAAATATTTTTTTCTATTTCTACAGAAAAATTATAGTTAAATTCATTTTTTTAAAAACTTTTTAAAAATATTAGCTAGGTTGACATCTATATTTTCAATAATAGTTCTATCCTTAGTAATAGCAAGTCCATAGTCATTAAAAACAAGATTTAAAGGATTATCTATATCAGGTCTTTTTAGGATAGACTACAGTACGTATTGGGAAAGAAATATCCCTACCATTTAATTCTAAGTAATTATCATTAAAAATCAGTGATTTTTCCATAGAATTTTTTTAACATCTTCAAGTTGAAGTTTACACATATATCTATCTTTAAAAGTTTCTAATTTTCAATTTAAAAAGCTACATCAATTTTTCTTTTGAATTAGCGATTATATCATAATAATCTCCACCACCAAAAGAAAAATACAATTTTTTTGAAAATAATAATTATCTTTCTTTATATCTAACATCAAGTGTTCAGTACTATTTCTTGTAAATCTTAAATTTTCATATTCACAATTTTTAAAAAGCAAAAAAATAGGAGTATGATTTTTAGCACCATAAGGTTCTAAGATTTCTAATTCTCTTAAAAATTCATAGTTTACTTTGTAAGGTGCAAGTATATTTTTCAATTTTTATAGTCTTAATAAATAATTCTTTAGGGAAATTTTTCACCAATATATTTATCAACCCTTTGATAGAATTCTTCTATATTTTCAATTTTTATGGTAAAACCAGCTGCTCCTGAGTGTCCTCCATATTTAACTAGGATATCAGAAACAGAATTTAGACATTCAACTATGTTTAAGCCATCAATACTTCTACAAGAAGCAGTTGCAACTCCTTCACTTTCTTTAATTTCCATAATTATACTTGGCTTTATAGTATTTATCTAAAAATTTTTGAAGCGACTATTCCTATAACTCCATGATGAAAAAGACTTATTGGCAACTAAAATTAAAGTTTTTTTATTGTAAAGTTGCTTTTTTTCAATTTCAGCAATGGAAGCTTCTAAAAATCTTCTTTTTGAATATTTTTTTCTTTCATTATTATTTTCTAAAAAGTTGCTCTATGATAGTTAGACATTCAAAACCATCTTCTTCAATAAATAGACTTACAGCTTGTTTTGCATCTTCTAAACGTCCAGCAGCATTGAAAGATAGGTGCAATAAGGTAACCTACATCATAAGAACAGTATTCTCTAGTATCCCAATCCTCAGGAAAAAAACCTTTTCTTAAAAGTTGCTTAATTCCTATCCATTTAGTGTTATTTAAAAGTTTTAAACCTCTTTTTACAAATTTTTCTATTGTCAGAAGTCAAAGGAACTATATCAGCAACAGTACCTATGGCAACAATATCTAAGAATTTTTTTCTAAATCATTTAGTCTATCTAACTTACTATATAGAGCATAGACAAGCATAAAAGGCTGTTCCAACCCCTGCTAAGTACTTATAGCTATAGATATTTTTCTTCTCTTTTTGGGATTTATAACAGCAAAAAGCCTTTTGGTAAGTCACCAATTATCTCATGGTGGTCAGTTATGATAAAATCTAAACCTAATTCATTAGCTAAAATTAATTTCTTCTATTGAATTAATTCCACAGTCAACACTTATAACTAGGTTAGCTTCTTCTTCTTTTAAACTTTGGATGGCATCTTTATTTAGTCCATAACCTTCATCTCTTAAAGGAATATAGTAGTGTATATTTCCACCTAATTCTGAAAGAGCCAAGTATAAAAGAGAAACAGAAGTTATCCCATCGACATCATAGTCACCATAGATATAAATTTTTTTCATTGTTTTCAATAGCTTCAAAAGATTCTTTTTACTGCTATATCAATATCTTTTTAAATCAAAAAGGATTGAAATCAAAATTTGTATCAAGAGATAAATTTCTATTTTCAATTAAACTTTCAATAACAAAGTCTAATTTTTTTCTCCTTTATTTTTCAAAAAAATTCTTTCATAATTTATTTTATTTTTCTAAAAAGCCATTTAGTATTTTCTCTTCATTTTTATCTTCCTTCTCTTGTATAAATAATATTCATTAATATTATAACAAGTAAATTTAAAAAAATAAGAGAGAAAAAAATATTCTCTCTTAAATAGTTAATTATTTTTTTATTTCAAAAAAACATATTTATCTAAGATATCTACACCACTAGTTTCTGACATAGTATCTAAAGTATAAATTTCTGTAATGTTTAAATTCTTTTTCAGTTTTTTTCTTCTTTTTTTGACATTACTTTCTAATTTTTTTCAGACATATTATGTATTATTAGTTTTTTTAGTTGATAAATTAATAGAATAATTCGTAGTATCTACATACTCAGTATCTCCTGAAATATTTTGAGCATCTAAACCAATAAGTTCAAATCTATTGTTTTGATATCTAAAAAAATATGTAGTAGAAGTAGCATATTTAACATAGTCTGCAAGAGTAAAAAAATATGTAAAGTATTATTTTTTTAATAGTTACTGCCTTAGATAAATTATCATTGTAGTCAGGAGAATCTAGAGTTTCTAATTCTTCTTCAGAAGCATAACCTGGAGAAACAATGAAATTTTTTTGTCATTCTTTTGCAACCAAAGTATATTTTTGAGTTCTTATCTTTAAATAAAAACTAATATAATTCTTGGGTTAAAATTCATAGGATTAGAACGAGATGAGTCTTCAATTTTTGAAAATTTTTTTAGGATCATTTTTTTCAATTACTAAAACAACATCATCAATTTTATCTTTATTTAAATCTCCTTTTTTTCAACTATTAATTTTTTTCCAACCTTTAGGAATAAAAGTCCTCAACTTTACTAGCTTTTTTTGAGGGAAATTTTTCAGCTAATAAATTAAATGAACAAACAATAAATAATAAAAAAACTAAAGAAAAAAATATTTTCTCTTCATAAGTACCTCCAATGATAATAAATATTTAAAAAGTATATCATGAAAAAAATAAGAGAGAAAAAAATTTTCTCTCAAATAGTTAATTATTTTTTTTATTTCATGAACATATTTATCTAAAAATATCTATACCACTAGTTTCTGACATAGTATCTAAAGAATAAATTTCTGTAATGTTTAAATTCTTTTCAATTTTTTTCTTCTTTTTTTTACATTACTTTCTAATTTTTTTCAGACATATTATGTATTATTAGTTTTTTTTAGTTGATAAATTAAGAGAATAATTCCTAGTATTCACATACTCAGTATCTCCTAAAATGCTTTTGAGCATCTAAACCAATAAGTTCAAATCTATTGTTTTGATATCTAAAAAAATATGTAGTAGAAGTAGCAGCTTTAATATAGTCTGCAAGAGTAAAAAAATACGTAAAGTATTATTTTTTTAATAGTTACAGCCTTAGATAAATTATCATTGTAGTCAGGAGAATCAAGACTTTCTAATCCTTCTTCAGAAGCATAACCTGGTGAAACAATGAAATTTTTTTGTCATTCTTTGCAACCAAAGGTATATTTTGAATTCTTATCTTTAAATAAAACTAATATAATTCTTGAGTTAAAATTCACAGGATTAGAACGAGGTGAGTCTTCAATTTTTTTAAAATTTTTTTAGGATCATTTTTTTCAATTACTAAAAACGACATCATCAATTTTATCTTTGTTTAAATCCCTTTTTTTCAACTATTAATTTTTTTCCAACCCTTAGGAATAAAAGTCCTCAACTTTACTAGCTTTTTTTGAGGGAAATTTTTCAGCTAATAAATTAAATGAACAAACAATAAATAATAAAAAAACTAAAAAAATAAAAGCTTTTCTTTTTCATAATCGTCTCCTACAATAAATAATATTAATTATCATATTTTTTTCTAATATTTTTAATTCCAGTGTCTTGTGCCATAGTATCTAAGATATATTTATCTTTGACATCTATACTTTTTTTCTACTTTTTTTCTATTTTTTTGTTTCATCAGTACGAACTCCTGAAATATCTTTTTGTACCTATTAATTTTTTTAGTTGAAAAAAATTAATAGAATATGCTATATCTACAGCATAATCAGTAGATGTATGCCAATATTTATATTCTAATCCAATTAACTCAAACTTATTATTTTTGATATCTAAAAAATATATTCAGTAACTCTAGCACCTTTAACATATTCTGAACGAGTTAAAAAGACGAAGAGTATCATTCTTTATATTTATTGACTTAGATAAATCGTCATCTAAATCAGGTGAAGAAAGTGTTTCTAATTCTTCAACAAGAGCTTTTATCTTTTGAAACAATAAAAACCATTTTTCATTTTTTTAGCAACTCAAATTATATTGAGAATTTTTTTATTTTTAAATAATACTAATATTGCCATAGGATTATAATTAAAAAAATTGTATTATCTTCTGATTTTTTTCAAAAATTTTTAGCATCGTCTTTTTGTATTACTAAAAACAACATCATCAATTTTATCTTTATTTAAATCACCTTTTTAACTACAACACTCTTCCAACCTTTAGGAATAAAATCCTCAACTTTATTAGCTTTTTTTGAGGGAAATTTTCAGCTAATAAATTAAATGAACAAACAATAAATAATAAAAAAACTAAAAAAATAAACCTTTCTTTTTCACAACTGCCTCCTGTATTAAATTATTTTTTTTATTTCATGAGCATATTTATCTAAAATATCTACACCCGTAGTTTCTAACATAGTATCTAAAAACATAACTTTCTTTTAATATTTAGTTTCTTTTCAATTTTTTTCTTCTTTTCTCATATCACTTTCTAACTTTTCTCTTAAATTGTGTATTTTTTTAATTTTTTTGTTGAGAAGTTAAAAGAATAATTATAAGTATCTATATATTCAGCGTTGGCAAAAAAATATTTTTGATTTTTCTAAACCAATAAGTTCAAATCTATTATTTTGATATCTAAAAACATATATAGAAGAGCCACTACTTCTAGTTAACTCTGCAAAAGTAAAAAAATACGTAAAGTATTATTTTTTTATAGTTATGGACTTAGATAAATCATTGTCAAAAATCAGGTGATTCAAGATTTTTGTAATCCAGATTCATAAGCCTCACCTGGTGAGATGATAAATCCTTTATCATTTTTAGCTACCAAAAGCATATTTTGAGTTTTTATCCTTAAATAGAACTAATATAATTCTTGGATTATAATTCTCAGGACTGGTTTGATACGATTCCTCATTTTTTTAAAAATTTTTTTAGGATCGTTTTTTTCAATGATTAAAACGACATCATCTATTTTATCTTTATTTAAATCTCCTTTTTTTATTATAATACTCTTCCAACCTTTAGGAATAAAAATCTTCAATTTTATCAGCTTTTTTTAGGAAAAATTTAGAGCAAATAAATTAAAAAGAGTAAAAGATGAATAAGATTAAACTTAAAATAAAAAAATTTTTTTCTTCATAAAAACCTCCGATTTGTATACCATTTTAGTATAACATAAATTTCTGAATTGTAAAGTCAAGAATTAAAAAAATAAAAAAATAAATTTTAAAGATACAAAGGACTTAAAAAAATATTAATAAAAAAACTGTAATTTAATATAAAAAAATATGGTATAATGAATACGATTTTAGTATATATTAGGAGGATGTTGTTAATGAAGACAATATTATATGGAATATTTTATTTTTTTCTAACACTTTTTCTTTGCTTATATCTTTATAAAAAGAAAAAGGACTTAGCTAAAAAAATTTGATGCTCACAGAGAGAAATTTGTAAATAAAATAACAGAAAAATAAAAAAATAGTGCTAAATATACCAAGAAAAATTCTTTATTATGTTGAGACAATAGGAACAGCACTTATATTAGTTGTTATTATTCAAAAGATTCTATATAGGAAACTTTAAAAATCCCTACAGGCTCAATGATACCTACAATACAAGTTGGAGATAGAGTTTTTGCTGATATGGTGTCATATAAATTTACAGGGCCAAAAAAAGAAATAGTATCATAGTTTTTTTAAAGAGCCTATAGAAAATAAAGTTCTTTATACAAAAAAAGAGCTATGGGACTTCCAGGAGAAACTGTAAAAATACAAGATGGAATTTTATATATAAATGGAGAAGCAACAAACTTTAGACAATATAGCAATTTAGGAATTGGAGATAATGAGTGGAGAATACCTAAAAAAAGGAGATAAATTAGAAATTATCCCTGCAGGTAATTATAATAAAAGCCCATAGCTATACTGCTATAGATATAGAGAAAAATTCAAAAAGGAATTAAAAATATAACTCAGCTTCAGTCTATGAATTTATGCCTAACTTAAAATTTGTTGTTAATGGAGAAGAAACAGGTCTAATTTTAGATTTTTATCCATGATAAAGATGTAGTTGCTAAACTTATGGTAGGAGAAACAGTTGAAGTTACACTAGATGATGACTATTATCTAGCATTGGGGGATAATACAGATAACAGTTTTGACTCGAGATATTGGGGCTTTGTTAAGGGAAGTAGAATAAGAGGAAGAGCAATAGTTAGATTCTGGCCTTTAAACAGAATAGGGCTAGTAAAAATAGGAATGTAGAGGATATTCAATGATTAAAAAAATTAACAATCAATGATGTAGACTATATAGAACAAATTTTTTTAATTTAGAAAAAGATATTTTTAAAAAAATTCCGCTTTTAGCAAAAGAATCTATAGAGAATTTAGTAAAAGCTGATAATTCATTTATCTATGCTTATCTTACAGATAAGAAAAAATTTGTGGATATTTAATGGTTCTTGATAGTATAGATGTCTATGAAATTCTTGCAATAGCAACTGTTGAAGAATATAGAAATAAAGGTATTGCTCAGGAGCTTTTTAGATAAAAATAAAAAAACAAAAGATATTTTCTTAGAAGTCAGAGAAAGTAATAAAAAAAGCAATAAATTTTTACAAAAAAATAATTTTAAACAAATATCAATAAGAAAAAGGCTATTATTCAGATCCTACTGAAGATGCCATTATAATGAAAAATGGAGGCAAATAATGAATAACGAAATCTATTCAAACCCACTATGTGAAAGGTACAGTTCTAAAGAAATGATGTATAACTTTTCACCTGACAAGAAATTCTCAACTTGGAGAAAACTTTGGATTGCATTGGCAGAATCTGAAAAAGGAATTAGGGACTAGATATATCTCAAGAACAAATAGATGAAATGAAAAAAATATTCATAATATTGACTATGAGCTAGCAGCAAAAAAAGAAAAAAAGAATTCAGACATGATGTTATGGCTCATGTTCATACTTTTTGGAACACAAGCACCTTTAGCTATGCCTATTATCCACTTAGGAGCTACAAGTGCCTTTCGTTGGAGATAACACAGATTTAATACAAATTAAAGATGGACTTGAAATAATAAAAAGCTAAACTTGTGAATGTTATGAATAATTTATCTAAGTTTGCTTTTAGAAAACAAAGATGTAGCAACTTTAGGATTTACACACTTTTCAAGCTGCTCAACTTACAACAGTAGGAAAAAGAGCAACATTATGGCTACAATCTCTATTATTAGATTTAGAAGAATTAGAATTTAGAGAAAAATACTTTAAGATTTAGAGGAGTGAAGGGAACAACAGGAACACAAGCAAGTTTTTAAAGATTTATTCAATGGAGATTTTTTTCAAAAGTTGAGGAATTAGATGTACTAGTTTCTAAAAAAATGGGATTTGATAAAGAGATTTGCAGTAACAGGACAAACTTATGATAGAAAAAGTTGATTCAGAAATAATGAATTTACTAGCAAATATAGCTCAATCTGCTCATAAGTTTACTAATGACCTAAGATTATTACAACATTTAAAAAGAAGTAGAAGAACCTTTTGAAAAGAGTCAAATTGGTTCATCTGCAATGGCATATAAAAAGAAATCCAATGAGAAGTGAAAGAATTTCATCTCTTGCTAAGTTTGTTATAGCATTACAACAAAGTACAGCAATGGTTGCTTCAACTCAATGGTTCGAAAGAACTCTTGATGACTCAGCTAACAAGAGATTATCTTTACCTCAAGCGTTTTTTTAGCAGTTGACGCTATACTAATTATTTGGAATAACATTATGGAAGGTTTAGTTGTATATAATAAAAATAATAGAAAAAAACATATAATGAGTGAACTTCCATTTATGGCAACTGAATATATAATAATGGAATGTGTAAAAAGCAGGTGGAGATAGACAAGAACTTCATGAAAGAATAAGAGTTCACTCTATGGAAGCAGGTAAACAAGTTAAAGTAGAAGGAAAAAGACAATGATTTAATTGATAGAATAGTTAATGACGACTACTTTAAATTAGATAAGGCTAAGTTACTTTCTATACTAGAACCTAAAAAAACTTTATTGGTTTTGCAGCAGAACAAACAGAAAAAAATTTGTTAATATCGAAGTAAAAGCCAATATTAGAAAAAAATATAAGGCTCTATTAGGAATGGACTCTGAGTTGAAGGTATAAATTTATTATTCAAATAACAAAAAAATAAAAAAATAAGTGAGTTACATTAGTAAATAACTAATAGTTTATAAGATTACTGCGACGTCCATTATTGTTTTAGAAGCCTTATATAACGTTAAAAAAAACACTAATGGCTGGCAAGTAATCGCTATATATAGCTAAAAATTTATTAAAAATCTACTCAGTAACGAACTATTTTTTTTATGAATTATTTATCTGAGGAAAGGGAAGTGAATTTATGATAAAAAAAGAATATAGAGAAGAAATTTATCTAATAGCCTTAGTACTTTTTAGGCTTATATCTTTCTCTTATTGAAAAATATAATACCTAAACCATTTCCTTGGATGAAGATAGGTTTATCAAATATATCTGTGCTAATAGCTCTTGAAAAAATTTAATTCTAAAAATGGCTTTTACAGACTATTTTTACTTAGAGTGTTTTATACAGGCTCTTATGCTTGGAACTCTATTTACACCAAATTTTATCATAAGCTTTTAGTGCAGGACTAGTAAGTACATTATTTATGATCTTTTTATACAAATTTAGAAAGTATTTATCACTGTTATCTATTAGTTGTATTTCAGCATTTATGCATAATCTTTTACAGTTGACAGTAGTATATTTTCTAATGTTTAGAAATATATCTTTAAATAGTAGGTCTATAATAATCTTTATTATATTTTTTTCTAGGATTAGGAGTTATTATGGGCTTAGTAACAGGAGTTATAGCAACAAGATTAAATTTAAAAAGGAAATAAATAAAAATAAATAAGGAGAGATATTTTATGGGTAGATATTTTTGGAACAGATGGTATTAGAGGAGAGGCAAATAAAGGAATTAACTGTTGAAAAAGCATTAAGACTTGGTTATGCTCTTGGATATTATCTAAAAAAACACTTATAAAAAAATGAAGAAAAAAATAAAAAGTTGTTATGGGAAGTGACACAAGAATATCTGGTTATATGTTAAGATCAGCTTTTAACAGCTGGGCTTACATCGATGGGAATATATATAGACTTCGTTGGAGTTATTCCTACACCAGGGGTAGCTTATATAACTAAAGTTAAAGAAAGCTAAAGCAGGTATTATGATTTCTGCTTCACATAATCCAGCAAAAGATAATGGAATTAAAAATCTTTTAATTCAGATGGTTTTTAAATTTTCTGATGAAATAGAAAATAAAGATAGAAGACTATATGGACGATTTAGATTCTATTTTAGTTGATCCATTACCAGGAGATAAGGTTGGTAAGTTTAAGTATGCAGAAGATGAATACTTCCTATACAGAGATTATTTATCTCACTGTGTAAAAGGAAACTTTCAAGGATATGAAAATAGTACTTGATACAGCTAATGGAGCTGCATATAGAGCTGCAAAAGATGTGTTCTTAGATTTAAGAGCAGAACTTGTTGTTATAAATGATGCTCCTAATGGAAGAAATATAAATGTAAAGTGTGGTTCAACTCACCCAGAAATATTAGCAAAAGTTGTTGTAGGTTATGAAGCAGATTTAGGATTAGCTTATGATGGAGATGCTGATAGACTTATAGCAGTTGATAAGTTTGGAAATATTATTGATGGAGATAAAATTATAGGAATCTTAGCTCTAGGTATGAAAAATGCAGGAACTTTAAAAAATGATAAAGTTGTAACTACTGTAATGAGTAATATAGGTTTTGAAAAAAATATCTAAAAAGAAAAATAATATAGAGCTTTTTAAGAGCAAATGTTGGAGATAGAAATGTTCTTGAAATGATGCAAAAAAGAAGATGTTGCTATAGGTGGAGAACAATCAGGTCACATTATATTAAAGAGACTATGCTACAACAGGTGACGGGAATATTATCATCTTTAAAAACTTGTTGAAGTTATAAGAGATACTGGAAAAAGATTTACATGAATTAGTATCAGCAATAAAAAGATGCTCCTCAAACTTTAATAAATGTAAAAGTTGATAATGCTAAAAAAGAATACTTGGGATAAAAAAATGAAAAAAATTACAAGTTTCATAGCTGAAATAAATAAAAAAACACTCTGATGAAGTTAGAATATTAGTTAGAAAAATCAGGAACAGAACCTTTAATAAGAGTAATGACAGAAGGTGAAAAATAAGCAACTTGTACATAAGTTAGCTGAAGATATTGCTAAACTGATAGAAACTGAATTAAATTAATAGAAGGATAAATATGAAAAATTTTTTTGATAAAGATTTTTTTAGGTATTTGGCTTTATTTCACTGAAATAGGTTTGACATTATTTATTAATGTATTCATAGCAATATATCTTTATTATCTTTTTGAGAAATATTTATTTAGGAGTTTTTATTTTTATTTGATATTTATGATACTATTAGGAATAGTAAATGGATTTTATAGCGTGTATAAGCTTATATTTCCAAAAAAATAAAAAAATAGTAATGAAAGAAAGGTATTTAGTAGATGGAGGATATAAAAAAATTTATTTAAAAAAACAATAATAACAACTATTATCTGTTTTTTTACTAGGTTTAGTTTTTTTTCAAAAATAAATATCTTTTCTTTGGAATAGGTGGAGGCTGTGCAATATCAGTGATAGCTCTATATCTTATATCAGTGGATAGTAAGGCTATTACATATTCTAAAGATGTAAAAAGTAGCAAAAAAAGAATTGCATACATTGGTTATGCCAAAAGATACTTTTTACACTTACTGTTTTTTTGTAGCATTATTTTATTTTTTTAATGACTTTAGACTTTTTTTATGTGGATTTATAGGTACATTGAATGTCAAACTTACAATTTACTGTATGAATATACTAAAAAAAGATAAAAAGTTTTTAAATAGTTAAACTATAATTATTGAAAGGAGGTATAAAGTGAGACTAGGACCAATAGAATTTACAACAGGAGAATTGGTATCTGGGCCTTCAGAAATATTTTCAATATTTGGCTTTCCAATAACTTCTACTGTTGTTACAACTTGGTTTATACTCTTATGTTTCTTTTGTATTTTTTTAAACTTGGAACAAGAAATCTACAATTGATTCCTGGAAAAATTTCAATCAATTCTTGAAGGAATTTATGAATTTTTAGATGGAACTATTGGACAAATATTAGGAACTTGGAAAAAGAAATATTACACATTTTTTTGCAACATTATTTTTTTGTTTATATTTTTTTATCAAACATAATAACGTTCTTCCCTATACCTTGGTTCGGGGTAAAAAATGGTGTGTTTGAAATTTTTCCAGCCTTTAGGTCACCAACAGCTGACTTAAACACTACTGTTTGTCTAGCATTGATAGTAACCTTCTTGTTTATATCAATAAATATAAAGAATAACGGTATACTTGGATATTTAAAAGGCTTTGGAGACCCAACACCAGTTATGGTTCCATTAAACATAGTTGGAGAGTTTGCAAAACCATTAAATATATCTATGAGATTGTTTGGAAATATGTTCGCTGGTATGGTTATAATGGGGCTTATTTATATGGCAGTACCTTACTTCATCCCAGCACCTCTGCACTTGTATTTTGACCTATTTGCAGGTTTAGTACAAAGTTTCGTTTTCGTAACCTTATCTATGGTATATGTTCAAGGTTCACTAGGAGATGCAGAGTATACTGAGTAAAAAAATAAAAAAATTTTAGGAGGAATAGAAAATATGGATTTATTAACAGCAAAAACAATAGTTTTAGGATGTTCAGCAGTTGGAGCAGGACTTGCTATGATAGCAGGATTAGGACCAGGAATCGGGGAAGGATATGCAGCCGGGAAAGCAGTTGAATCTGTTGCAAGACAACCAGAAGCAAGAGGAAGCATAATCTCTACAATGATACTAGGACAAGCCGTAGCAGAATCTACAGGTATTTACTCATTAGTTATTGCACTAATTTTACTTTTATGCAAACCCTTTCTTAAGCAAATTAGGATAATAAGATATATCTGTCATTCAACTGATGAAAGGAGGTAAAAATAGAGTGCCAATAATATCTATTGATGCTACGTTTTTTTGGCAAATCATTAACTTTTTTTGTTCTTTTATTTATAGTAAAGAAATACTTTTAAAGAACCTATATCAAAAATAATAAAATGAAAGAAAGCAAAAAAATAGAAGCTGAATTAGTTGAAGCAACAAAAAAACAGAGAAGAAGCTGAAAAACTACATAAAGAAGCCGAAGCTCAAGTTCTTAATTCAAGAAAAAGAAGCTAGTGAAATTGTTAAAAATGCACAAAGAAAAAGCAGAAGAAGAAGCACACCTTCTAATAAAAAGAGGCAAGAGAAAAATAGAGAAAATATTTTAAGGGCCACTGAGTTAGAAGTTACAAAAAAATTAAAAAAATGATACCAAAGATGAGTTAGGTAGAGAAGTTAAAAAAACTTAGCTGCAGAACTAGCTGAAAAAAATTATAAAAAGAAAAGGTAGATGATAATCAAGAAACTTCACTTATTGATAAATTCATAGCAGAGGTAGGGGAAGATAAATGATTAAATCACAAATAGGAAGAAGATATTCTAAGGCAATATTTGATATTGCTGAAGAGAAGAATCAAGTTAAGGAAATTTATGAAATGCTGAACTCAGCTATGGTTCTATATAGAACTGATAAAGAGTTTAAGAATTTTATAAGAAATCCTTTAATTGAGAAATGAACAAAAAAAGGCAGTTTTAACTGAAATTTTTTTGGTAAAGATAGCAGTGAGAACTTAAATATTTTACTATATATTTTTAGATAAAGGTAGAATTAACTGTATAAAAATATATTGTTGCAGAATATCTAAAAAAATATACTATAGAAAAAAATAGAATTTTAGATGTAAAAAGCTACTTTTTACTAAAGAATTATCTGAAGAACAAAGAACTAAATTAATCAATAAATTATCACAAAAAAACTGGAAAAAGAAATCAACTTAGAAGTAAAAAAGTTGACAAGTCTATTCTAGGTGGTGGAATTATAAAAAAATAGGTGATAAGATTATTGACGGTTCTATCCGTAGAGAATTAGATAATTGGAAAAAAAGAGTTAAGGTCTTTAATGGAGGTGTAACAATTTGAATATTAGACCAGAAGAAGTAAGTTCTATTATTAAAAAAAGAAATAGATAACTATAAGAAAAACTTTAGAAATAAAAAAACTTCTGGGACTGTTCTTGAAGTAGGAGACGGTATTGCGAGAATTTATGGTTTAAGCAATGTTATGTCGGGAGAACTTCTTGAATTTCCTCATGGAGTAATGGGAATGGCTTTTAAACTTGGAAGAAGATAATGTTGGAGCCGTTATCCTTGGATATGCTTCTTTAATAAAAAGAAGGAGATGAAGTTAGAGCAACAGGTAAAGTTGTATCTGTACCTGCTGGAGATAACTTATTAGGTAGAGTAGTTAATGCTTTAGGAGAACCTATAGATGGAAAGGGAGAAATAATTGCAGATAAATATATGCCTATTGAAAGAAAGGCATCTGGAATTATTTCAAGACAACCAGTATCAGAACCTTTACAAACAGGAATTAAATCAATAGATGGAATGGTTCCTATCGGTAGAGGACAAAGAGAACTTATTATAGGAGATAGACAAACAGGTAAAACTGCAATAGCTATCGATACTATAATCAACCAAAAAAAGGACAAAATGTAAAATGTATTTATGTTGCAATAGGGCAAAAAAGATCAACTGTTGCACAAATATATAAGAAAGTTAAGTGACTTAGGTTGTATGGAATATACAACAATAGTTGCAGCAACTGCTTCTGAAGCAGCACCTTTACAATATATGGCACCTTACTCAGGAGTAGCTATAGGTGAATACTTTCATGGATAAGGGAGAACATGTTTTAATAATTTATGATGATTTATCTAAACATGCCGTTGCTTACAGAGAAATGTCATTACTACTTAGAAGACCACCTGGACGTGAGGCTTATCCAGGAGACGTATTCTATTTACATTCAAGATTACTTGAAAGAGCTGCTAAGTTATCTGATGAATTAGGAGGAGGTTCTATAACTGCATTACCAATTATAGAAACTCAAGCAGGAGACGTTTCTGCATATATTCCTACTAACGTAATATCAATAACTGACGGACAAATATTCTTGGAATCTCAACTTTTCAACTCAGGGTTTAGACCAGCAATAAATGCAGGGATATCAGTATCGAGAGTTGGAGGAGCTGCACAAATAAAAGCTATGAAACAAGTTGCATCAAAAGTTAAATTAGAGCTTGCTCAATATACTGAGCTTTTAACTTTCGCTCAATTTGGATCAGACCTTGATAAAGCTACAAAAGCACAATTAGAAAGAGGACATAGAATAATGGAAATATTGAAACAACCTCAATATCACCCATATACAGTTGAAAAACAAGTTGTATCTTTCTATGCTGTAATCAATGGTCACTTAGATGATATAGAAAGTTTCAAAAAGTAAGAAGATTTGAAAAAAGAATTATTAGAATATCTAAAAAGGAAATACAGATATTTTAACTGAAATAGCTGACAAGAAAAGCTTTTAGATAAAGATTTAGAAGAAAGATTGAAGGAAAGTATTGCAAACTTTAAAAAAAGTCTTTTTAATTAAGGAGTAAAAATTATGCCTGGAATGAAAGAAATAAAAAAAGTAGAATCAAATCTGTTCAATCTACCCGTCAAATTACTAATGCTATGGAAATTGTTTCTACAACTAAATTTAAGAAAATATTCTAAAATTAGTTTCAGAATCAAGACCATATGAAGAAAGTATGAGAAAAAAATTCTATCTCATATAGCAGCGGGAACTAAAAAAATGAAAGACACCCACTTTTTTTGATGGAAGAGAAGAAGTAAAAAAAGTATAGCTATAATAGTTATAACTTCTGATAGAGGACTTTGTGGAAGCTTTTAACAGTTCAACTTTAAAAAGAACTAGAAAAGTTAGTTAAACAAAAATGAAGGTAAGAAAAATATCTATCATTCCTTTTCGGAAGAAAAAGCTATAGATTTTGCTACAAAAAGAAATTATGATTTCTCAGAATCTTTTTTTCAAAAATTTTTCTGCTGAAGAAATGAATAAAATTGCAAGAGATGTTTCAGAAGATATTGTTTGTAAAAATATGCAAATCATGAATATGATGAAGTTTACTTTAATATACAATAAATTTATATCTGCTTTTAAAGATATGATTTAACTTGTGAAAAAAATAATTCCAATAGCTAGAATGGAAGGGGAAGTAAATAGTGAATATATATTTGAACCCTAACACAGAATATATATTATCATCTCTATTACCTAGATTTATAAATTTACAAGTATATCAAGCTATTTTTAAATAATACTGCTAGTGAACATTCGGCAAGAAAGAATTCAATGGGTAGTGCAACAGATAATGCTGATGAAATGATAAAAAAACATTGAATATCCAATACAATAGAAATAGACAAACAGCTATTACTCAAGAAATAACAGAAATAGTTGGAGGAGCGTCTGCTTTTATAAAAATTAAAGTATAAAAATGAATGTTTTTTTCTTGAAATATAAAATATTTAATTTTTGTTAATTTTATATTCAACTGCTTTGATAGTCATTAGTGTCTCGTGAGCTCCACAAAAGGCTCACTCAACAATAATGGACATCGCAGCAGTTTTATTAAAAGTTATTTAAAAATTATTTTCAAGAAAAAAACTTGATTAGATTTATCTTAATTTTTATAAAGTCAGAAAAATAATAAAAAGTAAGGAGGCAATAATAGGTGAATAGAGGAACTATAACACAAATTATAAGTGCTGTTGTAGACGTTGCTTTTAAAGATGAATTGCCTGCAATATATAATGCTTTAAAAGTAAAATTAGAAGACAAAGAACTTGTGCTTGAAGTTGAGCAACACCTTGGAAACAATGTTGTAAGAACAGTTGCCATGGACTCAACAGATGGTTTAAAAAAAGAGGAATGGAAGTTATAGATACAGGGAAACCAATTACAGTACCAGTTGGAAAAAGCTGTTCTAGGAAGAATATTAAACGTTTTAGGAGAGCCTGTTGACAATCAAGGGCCTGTAAATGCTGAAACAGTTTTACCTATCCATAGAGAAGCACCTGAGTTTGATGACTTAGAAACTGAAACTGAAATATTCGAAACAGGAATCAAAGTTATAGATTTATTAGCACCATATATAAAAGGTGGAAAAAAATAGGTCTATTCGGAGGAGCTGGAGTAGGTAAGACAGTTTTAATAATGGAACTTATCAACAACATTGCTAAAGGACATGGAGGAATCTCTGTGTTCGCAGGAGTTGGAGAAAAGAACAAGAGAAGGAAGAGACTTGTATAATGAAATGACTGAGTCAGGAGTTATTACAAAGACAGCTCTTGTTTATGGACAAATGAATGAGCCACCTGGAGCAAGATTAAGAGTTGCTTTTAACAGGACTTACAGTTGCAGAAAAACTTTAGAGATAAAGATGGACAAGATGTACTTCTATTTATAGATAATATATTCAGATTTACACAAGCAGGATCTGAAGTATCAGCTTTACTTGGAAGAATACCTTCAGCCGTTGGTTACCAACCAAACTTGGCAACAGAAATGGGAGCTTTACAAGAAAGAATTACATCAACAAAAATCTGGTTCTATCACATCAGTTCAAGCTGTTTACGTACCAGCCGATGACTTGACTGACCCTAGCACCAGCTACAACTTTCTCTCACTTGGATGCAACAACAGTTCTTTCAAGAAATATAGCATCTCTTGGAATATATCCAGCTGTTGACCCATTAGATTCAACATCTAAGGCTCTATCAGAAGATATAGTTGGAAAAGAACACTATGAAATAGCAAGAAAAGTGCAAGAAGTTTTTACAAAGATATAAAGAATTACAAGATATCATAGCTATCTTAGGTATGGATGAATTATCTGATGAAGATAAACTTACAGTATCAAGAGCTAGAAAAAAATTGAAAGATTTTTTTCTCACAACCTTTCTCTGTTGCAGAACAATTCACAGGAATGGAAGGAAAATATGTTCCTGTAAAAAGAAACAATCAGAGGATTTAGAGAAATATTAGAAGGAAAAACATGATGATATTCCTGAACAAGCATTTCTATATGTTGGTACAATAGAAGAAGCCGTTGCTAAATCAAAAAGATTTAGTAAAAATAAGGAGGAAGTTATGTTGGTAAGTGTTGTAACACAGATTAAAAAAAGTATTAGAACAAGAAGCAGGATATCTAAGACTTAGAACTTCAGAAGGAGATATTGGTATAATGCCCTAATCATGCTCCTTTAGTTGCTGAACTTTCAGCAGGAAAGATGGAAATTGAAAGTCCTTCAAAAGATAGAAGAGATGTTTATTTTTTTAACAGGTGGTTTTTTTAGAAATTTCTAATAACCAAGCAACAATAATTGCAGATGAAATATTTTCATTAGATGAAATTAACATTGAAAAATGAGCAATTAGAACTTGAGAAGTTAAGAAAAAGAATTAGAGCTTGATCTGACAGAAGAAGAAAAAGCAAAAAAATTCAAAAAAAGAATAAAAAAATTTCTTCAGCTATGATAGATGCTAAAACTAACTAGGAGGAAAAATATGAAATTTCATTTTTTTACATGAAAAACTTTAACGTTTTAGATTTAGAAAAGAGTATAAAATTCTATGAAGAAGCTCTTGGACTAAAAAGTTGAAAGAGAAAAAATTTGCAGAAGATGGAAGCTACAAAAATAGTTTATCTAGGAGATGGAATAACAAACTTTCAATTAGAATTAACTTGGCTTGCAGATAGAACAGAAAAAAATATGATTTAGGTGATGAAGAATTTCCATTTAGCTTTTTGAAGTAGATGACTATGAAGGAGCATTTAAAAAAACATACAGAAATGGATTGTGTTGTTTTTGTAAATGAAAAAAATGGGTATATATTTTCATAACTGATCCTGATGGTATTGATAGAAATCTACCACCTAAAAATACATCAAAAATTAAGAGAATTTTTGGTAATAAAAGCTTAAAAATTCTTTTTTGTTGTAAAAATTGCTTTTTTCTGTTAAGTAAATGGTACTATAAAAAAAATTTAATATTGAATTATTTATGAAAAGTCTAAGTTTTAACAAACATATGTAGTTATCATGTTTTGCAAGAGAAAAGGGGTGTAGTATGTTAGTAGGAAAAAGAAATTTGATGAAAATTTAAACATGTATTAGGAATTATTGAGTATTCACATGATAGACTTGAAAGGGAAAAAGAAGATTAAATTTGATTACTAATAAAGAAGGAGATCCTTGTTGTACATGACAATGTTAGGGGCATGATTTTCATCAAATGGCATCGGTCAATTTATTAGTGGATAAAGATATTGAAAAAAATTTAGACAAAATATGTATCTTATACAAAATTATGTTTACTTGGCACAGATACTAGAGGTTATCTTAGTGACATGTAAAAGATTTTTTTCGGCATTAATGTCAAATAATCAAGATATTTTAGAATTTTTAAAAAATATAGTGATATTTTAGCTACGAAAAAGAGAAAAATTTTTATAAAAAAAGTTATAGTGTTCTTTTTAACAAGGACAGTTTTACTTGTTTTTAAAAGGAGAATGGGAAGATGTAATAATAAGAGTTAATTCTATTTAGCTAATCCTTCAAAGGATAGAAAAGATAAATATTATTATATTCAATTTGAATTTTAAAAGCATTAGCAGAAAAGAATATTGAAAAGATGAAAAGAAAGCATAAATACTATGCTTGATTTAAAGTAGCAAGAAAAATGGTATATGATAAGGATCTTTATTTTGATTTTTATCTTCAAATATATGCACTAATCTATGCAAAGATAGCTTTTATATCATTGAATAGACTTAGAAGTGGATAGTGATATTGCACCGGAAAGAATTAATAGACAATACACCAGCTAAAGAATATCCAGAGCCTTATGAATTTATGAAAAATTTGACTTTAAAACTATTATACAGCAGAAGAATGGAAAGCTTGGATATATGAATATCATCCAGAGCCAGAAGAATTAAAAAGAAAGTGAAGAGAGAGGATATATTTTTTTATAAAATTTTTGGGTTGTTTATCAAATAGTGCTGATAAAAAGTTTACACTAGAGCTGATAGAATTAAGAGAATTTTTTGAGAATAGAAAAACTTAAAATTCCCTTTTTGTACACTAATCTAAAAACTGTTAAAAAAATTGATTTTGAAAGAAAAATAATATATGATGGTACTAAGAGTAACTATTGATTACGGAGACGAACACAACATTAGATGCAGTTAAAGTTTCAGCTTCTCAACCTAAATAGATACTCTTTGAACAAGCAAGAACAGGAAATGAATTTTTTGACAAAACAGATGATAGATAAAAATATAATAGAAATATCTATATAAATGAGTAAAAGAAAGAAAAATAGGAAAGGGTTAAAGTCGCATTGATAAAATAGAAGAAGAATTAGAAAAACATATCAAAAATTAACTTCTAGTATCAATAGCCGAAGAGAAGAAAATAGAAGATTTTAGAATGAGGTTAATGCCTTCAGGTAGGGATAAATAGGTTTAATCCAAACAAAAGATTATGAATAATAGCTATCCAAATAAAAATACTTTGAAAAGCATAGGCGAATGATATATTGGGGATTTAATGAAAGTGATGATAAAGGGATTGAAATTTCTCCTAATATAAAAGTTTCATAAACAATTAGAGTAATTGTAGTTCATTTAGAAAAGTACTGAATGAATATAGAATAAGTATGGTTTGAATTATAGAAGGAATGTATAAAATATCACTGTTAAGGAAACAAGGAATGCATATAATTTTTGAGGATGAAAATAAAGAAGTTGTTGAGCATATATTTCTGAAAAGCCAACAGCCTTAGAGTTAGGAACAAAAGTAATGGAGATGTTTGAATATAAAGAAAGATATGATGGTATAATAGAATAGGTGTTAAGCTGAATAGGTAGAGAAATAATATTTATTCAGCTTTTTCTGATAACAACTGCAAATAGAAAATTTGAACAAATTTGTTAAATCTGCAACAAAGATGGAATAAGTAGAAGCAGTAATATTAAAATAGGAGGATTAAATGGATATCAATAACAATTTATAAAGAAAAAAAGGAAAGATTTTAGAATGATAATATTGCCATATCAGGTAGAAGTAAGATAGGCTTATCTAAGTTAAGGATTATGGAATACTTATCTAAATAAAAAGATAGTAAAAAATAGAGAACTTATATTTTGGGCATTAAAAATGAAAGTGATAAGATTGAAGATGAAGTTAATGCACAATGGTGTAAAACAATATTTTAATTGTTCTTCTAATTTAAAAAGTAGTTAATGAATATAACAATATTGGATTTGAATTTTTGAAAATAAATATTCACTTATGCTAAATAAAAAGATGGGAGAGGTTATTCACCATTCAAAAGATGAATGGAGATATGGTCGAATACACCTTCCTGGCAGAAAAGCCAACAGCATTGGAATTAGGGAAGAAAAGTAATGGAGATGCTTGAATATAAAGAAAGATATGATGGATTAATAGAATAATAGAGTTGGTTATTTATCAAATAGTGTTGATAAAAAGTTTAGACTATAACTGATAGAATTAAGAGAATTTTTGAGAATTAAAAGTTTAAAATTCTCTTTTTATTTAAAAATTGCTTTTTTCTATTATATAAATGTTACTCTAATAGTAAAAAAAATATTTTTAAGAAATTTACGAAATGAGGTAAAAAATGAAAATAAAAATTTTTTTTCATATTATTTTATTGGTTTTAATTATTTTCTTTTAGCAAAAGTTCCTAGATATGAAAATACTTTATTACAATTAAATAAAAAATACAAAAATAGAGAGATTATTCAATATTTGATGATGATGATGATGAGGCACTTTTTACCTTAGATTCAAAGCATCGAGTATAATTTATATATAAAAGAACTAAAAATAGATAATATATGGGTAGAAACGCTTATAGTTATAAGGAAGCTTATGAAAAATTCTGGCTAATGGCTAGAAGATGATTCAAAAGCTTTAATCCTGAATATAATAGAGAGCAAAAAGAAATAGAATATAATAGAAGTACAGGTTATTTTATTATTGATGACAAAAGGAAATATATGGCCTTCAGAAGATGAACAAAGAAATGTTAAATATTTCATCTTTAAAATTAGAAAAATCCAGAGAAACATATTAGAAAAATGGTGAAAGAGCTCGTTTAACTCGATTTAGTCAGGATTTGTTTAGGAAAAATGCTGAATATTTCAGATTATTACGACCAGATAAGTTTGAAAAAGAAAATACTACAACAGCTAATGTAGTAAATAAATTAATTTTCTTAAGAAATATAATGCTTATATATTTAGGGAATTAATTCTAATTCTATGTATAATTTCTTTTTAAAAAATATAAAAATATAAAAAACTTGTAAAAAGTATATAGTTAAAGAAAAAGAATATGGCTTTTATATGTGGCTTAGATTTTTTGACACATTATTTATCTATTGTGTTCATAATTTTACTGGTTCAGGAGAAACTAATAGAGTTAGAGAAATTTATATTTTATTATATTTTAAAGAATTTTTACTTATATTACTATCTGAAATTAAGTAAAAAGAAATTAGAAAATTAATTGTGATAAATTATCTTGTTTTAATTTTATATCAATTTTTTATTAAAGATATTAGAATAAATATATTTTTCTATTATTTACATATATTTTTCTCTCTTCTTTATTCCAATAAAACAGAAGTTAAAAGAATAGTTTTTAGTAGAGCCACTATATTTAATTACACAAATTTTATATCTTGCTATAGTGTATCTATGGCTATATAGATTAATGTAATAAAAATATAAAGTAGAAAATGATAGCAAGGAAGGTTAAAAATGAAGGTATTAGAAAGAACTATCCAATTATATAGAAAAGTGACAATAATGAACCCATGGAAATGGCTAAAGAGTTATGGAAGGATTATCAAAAATAGAGGCAATTCATTAGGTTTGGGAAAAGATAGTGAAAAATCCGAATTTTTAAAATTAAAAAGAAACAGAGTAGAAATAGGAATACTATCTGATGCTTCTTTATTTACATTATTTCCTGTAATGTATTTTAATGAAGAATGCTATGAGAAATTAATAAAAGTTCGAAAGAAGAATTATTGAAAAGATTAGAAGGAAAAGCAAAAAGGTATTATTATTAGAAAAGGAATATATATTATTTTTAATGATAAAGCAGATATTTCTATGAAGAGTTTGTAGAAATGAATGAAACTTTTAAACCATTATTAAATCTTATTTAGTATGTTAAGAAATTCCTTAGAAGCTTGAAGGAAAAATATGGTGTAAAATGAGTAAAGAAGAAAATTTAGAAAAAGTTATACAACAATGTCCAAAAAACATTAGATAAATGAAGAATTAGCAAAACAGAGCCAAAATTAACTCCTTATGACATAGAAAATGGGAAATGATGAGGCTCCAAGAGGTATTTTAGAAGGAAGGCAAAAAGACAAAATAAAGATAATGATGCAGGTACTATAGATAAAAACTGAATATATGCCTGATTATACTGATCCTTTGAATTGATAGTCATTTAATTGATACAGAATTATGCTCGTCATCTTTTATTTGAAACTCAAAAGCACATATAGCAAATAAGCATACAGAACGTATTACAATATTTTCTCCAAAGACTCTGTAGAGCTAAACTTCTATATCTTGATAAAATTTCGTTAAAATGGTAAAAATCCATGAGTTAGTGCACAAATTATTTAGGGAGGATTTTCAGTGAACTGTAGGAACTGGAAAATCTGACTGGACAGAGACTGTTGAAAATAGAATTAAGGAATCACTAAGCAAATAGAAAAGATTATGCTGAGAAGAAAGTTTCACTGTGCAGACTCATTGAAAAGGACCACAGTAGTTTCAAGTGACGTAGCAAAGGAAACACTCACCAGCTAATACAGATTTTATGTCCAGTATCAGCTAAGGAAGTGAAACTGTAAGTAGTGGAGATGTTAAAATTTTAAAAGATACCGACTTTAGACGCAAGAGGAAAACATGTTTTGACTCGTTGAAGATATAGAGATACAGGTTTAACTTTAGAGCATGCTATTATAAAATACTTTTAAAAGATCTCAAAGGGAGTACTCTTTAAACTGTACTTTTATTAAGTAAACCAGAGTAGCAGGCAGTGTAAACATAGACATTGATTATGTGGTTTTGATGTCCAGATAAATTTGTAATCGAGTTATGGACTCGACTATGATCAAAAGTATAGGAAATTCTGCCCATATATAGCTGTCGCTGGCTTTTTGAGCAGGAGCCAGAAAACGGACCTTTAAACATCACAGCAAGTGGCGGAGCTCAAAACTTTTTGCAGCTGTAATAAAGATGAAATCTAAATAAAATAATAGAAGTTTCGAGATTGATGAAAATGATGAGATTTTAGAAAGTAGGACCCAGGGACAAGGAGCTTTAAATATGGACAAACCGTATTGGTTGAAAGAGCTAAAATTAACTTGCGTAGAGACAGACAGGACTCAGAAGCAGGTCTTAGAAAAGTTTTCTTCAAAAGAGAACTCACACTCTTGTCATGGGAGATGTTTTGAAGTAGACTTGACTAAATATCTAAATATAGTACTACAGGTTGTTGCGATATACCTGCTACATAACATCACCAATTATCAATAAACTTATAGTAGAATAAAGAACCACAGATGAAGCATATATTGTGGTTCAGCGCAGTGCTGGAGAAAGAATGCAGTGCAAAGGCAGGATAGAGATCTATCTTTAACTCTCTTGCAGTTGAATACTATGGAGGAAGCAGGACCATCTGTTCACTATTCCAAGAGAATTTTTAATCCTATTCCAAATGTTGATTCCGTACTCTTTCATCTCAATAAAATCTACAAAGATGACAGATACAAAACAGAGATTTTCAGAAGACTTTATTCTTTTAAAATATATAAGGCAGCTCAAATAAAAGTTAGAAAAGTTTATCATAAATAATCTAGCAACATTAGGATATTCAAAGGATAAGATAAAAGAAATATTAAATCGTTGAAATATCTGAAAATGAAAGAGCAGAAAATATATCAATAGATAAATTTATTGAACTTATGATATTTTTGAAGGTGATGAGGTTAAATCTTGATGAAAGTTATGAATTTATAATACAAAGAAAGAAAGATATAGACTTTATCAATAAAAATAGTGAAAGCTCATGAATGAGCAGGAGTTGTAAGAACTCTTGATTCAACTAATGGTATCATAAGTGTTATTTCAACAGATGATTATAAAAGACATGATGAGAGAAAGTATTAATTGATTTAGGAAATAGATGGGTAGATTTGAAAATTATTGAAGAGAGGGTGCTTGGAAGGGTACACTATAACGGAGGATGGAAAAATTTAGAAAGTTTATTAGATTTCATTATTACAATTAGTAGAAACAGAAGATAAAGTAAATATAACTTATGAAGTTTTAGATTCAGATGTAACATTTCAAAAGTTAAAAGGTAAAAGGGAGAAATCGGGTGAAAATAATAGGATGGACTCATAGCTAATGCAATAAGAGGAGTTATGCAAGCAGCTGAGTAAAAGATAAACTGAATGTAAGTGTTGAATTTTTAGATTAGAGTCAGTATGATTGTTGCGCAAAATTTTAGGTTCTCATCATATTTAAAAGGAGAAGCTGCAAGAATTTCTGATTTACAAAATACTAGAAATGTGAGTTGGAAATAAAGTTATTTTTGGAATTGGAAGATAAGCAACAAAAACTATTGACTGTAGATAGCACCTCTTGTTGCGAATAAATGAGTTTTTACTTTTGAAGAGATAAAAACAAACAAGATACTATTGAAATTAGAAATGCAGCTATAAAAAGTTAGAAGAGATATAGTTGGAATTGGAGAAGACGAGCATTTAGTAAGTGATATGCTAGGTTTTAAAGTCTATGATGTAAAAGGTGATGAGTATCTAGGGGAAATAACTGAAATTATGGATGACAGCAGCAACATGATATCTATGTTATAGAGGTGAAGACTTTGAAACCATGATACCTGATGTAGATGTATTTATTAAAATATTGACTTTGAAAACATGTTAGTTGATACCATAGAGAAGTATGAAAGAACCTGAAGGTAAAGAAATGAAAAATAAATATTTTAACATTATTTCCAAAGATGTTTTGAAGGCTTCTCTAGGGTGAGAGTATCATTTCAAAGCACAAAATTTGGAGCAGTGGAAGTAAATATTATTGATATAAGAGACTATTGTTTTGACCAAAACATAAACAAGCTGATGACATGCCTTTTGGTGGTGGAAATGGAATGGTTATAGCCAGAACCACTATTTTTAGCACTAGAAATCTTTCAGAAAAGTTATCTCACATCTCCACAAGGAAAAACTTTTAATCAGGAAATAGCAGAAAGAACTCGCTAAAGAAGAGGAATTAACAATAATAGCAGGGCACTATGAAGGTATAGATGAAAGAGTAGTTGAAAAATAAGGTAGATATGGAATTATCCATAGGTGATTTTGTACACAGGAGGAGAACTTCCAGCTATGGTTATTTCTGATACTATTATAAGGCTTTTACCTGATGTAATAAAGAAGGATTCTTATGAAAACGATTCTTTCTATAATGGACTTTTAGATTATCCACATTACACAAGACCAGCTGAATATAAAGGTTTAAGAGTGCCTGATGTATTGATATCAGGAAATCATATAGATGAGTGGAGATTAAAAGAAAGTTTAAAAAGAACTTATTTAAGAAGAAGAGATCCCGATTGAGAGAGAATTAACTAAGTTAGACTATTAGATGAAATTAAAGAAGAGATAGAGGAAGTGTAAAAGTATACAATGAGAAATAAAAGTTTATTTAAGTTTAGTTCACTATCCAGTTTATAATAGAAATAAAGATATTGTTTGTACTTCTGTAACAAATTTTGATATCCATGATATATCAAGATCTTGTGGAACTATGAAATAAAAGGATATAGATTGGTTGTTCCTGTTGATGCACAAAATTGACGAGAGAATAATAGGATGTGGCAAGATGGTACAGGCGGTCAATACAATAAAGACAGAGAACAAGCTTTCAGAGTGACAGATGCTGCAGAAAGTATAGAAGCAGTTGTGGAAGAAATTGAAAGAATTGAAGGACAAAAGCCTTTAATTATAACAACATCAGCTAGAATATTTGATAACAGCATAAGTTGTGAAAAATTTATTCTAAACAAATATTTGAAGATGATAAACCTTACCTTTACTGTTTTGGAACAGGTTGGGGCTTAACTGATGAAGTTACAGGGCATATGTCTGATCATATATTAGAACCAATTAGAGCTAATTCAAAAATATAATCACCCTATCAGTTAGAGCAGCTGTTGCAATACATTTTAGATAGATTATTTGGAGAGAGATAAAGCTAATTTATAATATGAGCTTTGGAGAATAGATAGTGAATAATGAGGCAAATTATGATAGAACCTAATATGGAAGTTTTTGAAAGAAATTAGGTGTAAAAAGTACTAGAGATTAAAAATATCCTCTAAACACAAGGACTAAGAGGATAACTTTCAGTGTTCAGTATCTTGTACGTTGTATAGATGACACTCGACACTATATATAAAGATCGTTCTTTCAAAATTTGGTAGAGAAATAGAGATTGAGGTTTGTAACAGAGAAATAAAGAATTAAAAATTAGAAGATGAAGAAATAAAAACAATTGCAATTAGGGCTATAGAAAGGTTGAAAATCTAAGAATACAACCTCTAAGTCCTTTTTGTGTTTTTATAAGGTATATATTAAAAATAATTATATAATTATAGAACTTAATGATGAACATATAAAGTTTATATTAGAAGAGTAAAGATTTCTTCAAAAATAGAAAAGTATTTTAGCAGAATATGGTTTAAAAGATTATAAGATTATAGTTTTCTGTGGAGATTTTTCAAAGAGCTTTCAAATGTTGAAGAAAAATAAAAGCTGATATGGAAAAACAACAAAATATTATAAGTTCTGAAAGAGAAAAAGATTGTAAAAAGAAAAATTCTGTGACAGAAACTCAAGTGTATAAAAGCTAAAAATGATTTTTAAAAGAGGTTCAAAAACTAAAGATATAAAAAGGTGATATTATATCTATAAAAGATTTTTATGACCTATATGATGGAGAACCTTGCATAGTTCAAGGAGAAATATTCTCTATTGAAAACATGGTATTAAAAAGTGGAAAAACTTTAAAAACTATAAGAATAACAGACGGAGAAAAGTTCTACTTCCTAAAATATTCCTAGATGAAAATGATAATCTAGATATTTCAGAAGGAAAGATTTTAAAAACTTAGTGGAAAAGTTCAAATGGATACTTATGCTGGAAATGAAAAACTTTTAATGATAAATACAGTAAATATCATTGAAAAAGAAGTTATTAAAAAGAGATACACAGCTAGAAAGAAAAATGGTTTGAGCTACACACACTACAAAAATGAGTGAAATGGTAGGAGTAACTGATGTTGAAGACCTCATAAAAGAGCCAAAGAATATGGACATAAGGCTATAGCTATTACAGATTATTCTGTTGTTCACTCTTATCCAGCAGCATATAAGACAGGTAAAAAAGTTTTCAAAAGATGATGATAAAAATGAAAGTTATCTTTGGTTTGTGAAATGTATATGATAGATGATGAAGCACTTATGATTACAAATCCTAAAGATATAGATGAAGAAGAATTCGTAGTATTTGACATAGAAACTACAGGATTGAATTCTCACACTAATAAAATAATAGAAATAGGGGCTGTAAAGATAAAAGGCTGGAAGAATAATTGATAGATACTCACAACTTATCAATCCAGGGAATATCTATTCCAGATCAGATAACTGAAATGACTAGTAATACAAAGATGAACATAGTTGCAAATCGAACCTCAAAAGTATGGATCAAGTGATAGGAAAATTTGTAGAATTTATTGGAGATGCAGTTTAGTTGCTCACAATGCTCCTTTTTGATATGGGATTTATAAAAAGAGATATAAAAAGAATATTTGAATATAGATTTAGAAAATTCTGTAATTGATACCTCACAAATGGCAAGAGACTTATTCCCAGATTTTAAAAAGTATGGACTAGGAGATTTAAATAAGTCTTTAGGGACTTGCTCTTGAAAAACACCATAGAGCAGTAGATGACTGCTAAGCAACAGCAAATATGTTTATTATATTCTTAGAAAAATATAAAAGAAAAAGGTATAGAATATCTTAAAGATATAAATAAAGGTTTTTGAAGTTAATGTTAAAAAGCAATCTTTAAAAATATTATGGTACAAGTTAAAGACTCAAGAAGGTTTAAAAATATGTACAAATTAGTTTCTGAAGGGCATATAAAAATACTTTGGAAACAAAAAGCTAGAATTCCTAAGTCAGTATTAAAAGAAAATAGAGAAGGACTTATAATAGGAAGTTCTTTAAGTGCTCATTTTCTAAATACAGGAGAACTTGCAGAATTATATTTGAGACGTGACTTAGAAAAAGTTAGAAGAAACAGCAAAGTTTTATGACTATATAGAGTTATTACCTAAATCAACTATAATGAGCTTATAGAAAAAGAAGGAACAGGTTCATTAGCTTCTTATGAAGATGTTGAAAAAAATGAATAAATATTTTTATGACTTAGGTAAAGAGACTTGGAATTTTAGTAACAGCAAGTTCTAATGTTCATTATCTCGATGAAAAATGAGGATATAATAAGATCAATTTTACTATATGGTAGTGGAACTGTGTATAATTCAAGACAATATAGTATAAACAATGGTTTTTACTTTAGAACGACTGATGAAATGTTAAAAAGAATTTTAGTTATTTAGGGTGAACAAGAAGCTAAAGAAGTTATTATAACTAACACAAATAAAATAGCTGATATGGTAGAAGAAGGTATAAAAACCTATACCAGAAGGATTCTATCCACCAAAAATGGATAATGCAGAAGAAATAGTTAGAACTATGACTTATGAAAAAGGCATATAGAATATATGGATGATCCTTTACCAGATATTGTTTCAAAAAGATTAGAAAGAGAATTAAATGCCATTATAAACAATGGTTTCTCAGTTCTATATCTATCGGCACAGAAGCTAGTTAAAAATCTTTGGATAATGGTTATCTAGTTGGATCAAGAGGTTCAGTAGGTTCTTCACTTGTAGCCTTTTATGATGGGAATAACAGAAGTTAATGCTCTATATCCTCACTATATTTGTGATAATCCTGAGTGTAAACATTCAGAGTTTATTGAAAAAGAAGGAGTAGGTATAGATTTTCACCTGATAAAATATGTCCTAACTGTGGTGCTCCACTTAGAAAAGACGGATACTCAATACTGTTTGAAGTATTTATGGGATTTAAAGGGGATAAAGTTCCTGATATAGACTTAAAACTTCTCAGGAGAATATCAATCTGAAATTCATAGATATTGTGAAGAACTCTTTGGTAAAGAAAACGTATTTAAAGCAGGAACTATATCAACATTGGCAGAAAAGAATGCTAGAAGCCTATGTAAGAAAAATATTTTGAGGATAATAATCTGAAATGCAGTAAGAGCAGAAATAATTAGATTGGGTAGACTTTGCCAAGGAGCAAAGAAAAACTACAGGTCAACACCCAGGAGGAATGGTAATAGTTCCTCAAGGAAATTCTATCTATGAATTTCTGTCCTGTACAAAGACCAGCTAATGATGAAACAAGTGAATCTACAACAACCCATTATGATTATCACGTAATGGACGAACAGTTAGTAAAACTTGATATACTAGGGCATATGACCCTACAACTATAAAAACTTTTACAAGAATACACTAATATGCAGTAAAGGATATTCCACTTGCTGATAAGGATACTTTAAAAATCTTTCTCATCAACTGAATCACTAGGAGTAGATCCTGAAAAAATAGGAACAGAAATAGGAACTTATGGAATACCTGAATTTGGTACAGGTTTTGTTAGACAAATGCTTATAGATACAAGGCCTACAACTTTTGCAGAACTTGTAAGAATATCAGGACTTTCACATGGTACAAACGTTTGGCTTAATAACGCTCAAGAGTTTGTAAGAAATGGACAAGCAACTCTTTCACAAATAATAACAGTGAGAGATGACATTATGAACTATTTAATAGATCAAGGTCTGGATAATAGTGATGCCTTTAAGATAATGGAGTTTGTAAGAAAGGGTAAACCTAAAAAAGAACCTGAAAATTGGGAAAAGTATTCTAATATGATGAAAGAAAAGAATGTTCCTGATTGGTATATAGAATCTTGCAGAAGAATAGAATATATGTTCCCAAAAGGGACATGCTGTTGCCTATGTTATGATGGCAATGAGAATAGCATACTTTAAAGTTCATAGCCACTTGCATTCTATGCAGCTTTCTTATCGAGAAAAAGCAGATGACTTTTGATATGGAAGTTATGAGCAGAGGGAGTTCTGCAAAACAAAAATTGAAGAACTATCTAAGGAACCTAAACTAGATCCTAAGAAAAAGAATGAACAAGCTATCTGTGAAATTGTGGTAGAATTAGAAGCAAGAGGTATAGAACTTTTTACCTGTAGATATTTATTTATCTGAAGGTAGAAAATTTACAATAGAAGATAGCAAAATTAGAATACCTTTAATTGGAATAAGTGGACTTGGTGGTGCAGTAATTGATAAATATTCTTAAAGAAAGAGAAGAAAGCAAAAATTTATTTCAGTTGAAGATTTAAAAAGAAGAACAAAGATGTCACAGACAGTAGCAGATAAGTTAAAAATATTGGAGCAATTTCAAGTTTGAGTGAAACAAATCAAATTTCGTTATTTTTAAAGGAGGTAGTTTTGATTATTAAAGTAAAAGTAGTGTTATTTTTATTGTTATCATTGACTGCATTTTCATATAATTTTCCGATAGAAGATCCTTATTCGGCAACAATTATAGGAAGCTCAACAATGATGACAGAAGGAATTATGGAGAATATACCATTCAAAAGTATATGAGATACAAATTAAGGATCCAAAAGATATACCTGATGCATTTTGGTCATGCAAATAAATTTAAATTTTCCTAAGTAAACAAAAATAAGAAAAGCACCTTTAATTTTTATTCTTGCAGGTACAGGTTCTGACTATAATGCAGCCAGAGTAAAGTTCATGCAAAGAATATTCCATACAGCAGGATATCATACTGTTGCTGTTAGCTCACAAATGAGCCAACAATTTATGATTTCAGCATCTTCTAGTACTGTACCAGGGTTACTGATGGAAGATAATAAAGATATTTACAAGGCTATGAAGCTTGCTTATGACAAAATCAAAGATCAAGTTGAAGTTACAGATTTCTATATTATGGGTTATAGTCTAGGTGGAACTAATGCGGCAGTTTTATCATATAGATGAAAACTGAGAAAGCTTTTAACTTTAAAAAGAGTATTCATGGTAAATCCAGCAGTAGAATTATATGACTCAGCTGTAAAATTAGATAAATATTTAGATGATTACACAGGTGGTAAAACAGAAAAATATAGAAAAACTATTAAATACAACTTTAGTAGAGACTTAAAAATGGATTGACAAATGAATATGCAAATATAGGAGCAGACACTATTTACAATATAGTTAAGGAGATTTTTATCTGATGAAGAAAAAGAAAAAGCCTATATAGGACTAGCTTTTAGATTGACAGCAAATGACTTAAACTTTATTTCAGATGTTTTGACAAAAAGAAAGTGGAGTTTATACAAAGCCTACAGCTAAATTAACTAAGTTTACTAATATGAACCTTATCTAAAGGCAGTAAATTTTGCAAGTTTTGAAGACTATGTTGATAAAGTTGGTTTACCATATTATCAAAAAGCAAAATAAAAGCATCAAGTATAGATGATTTTAAAGAAAGCTTCAAGTCTAAGACTTATTGAAGATTATCTTAGAACATCTCCTAAAATAGCTGCTGTAACAAATGCAGATGAGTTAATTTTAAGTCAAAAAGATATAGCCTTTTTAAAGATGTATTCAAAAGATAGATTAGTTATCTATCCAAGAGGTGGACACTGTGGAAATATGTTCTACAAAGAAAATGTAGATGTTATGCTAAATTTTGTAAATAAGGGGGTTTTAAAATATGAAAATTAAAAATTATTACTATTAAGTATTTTTAAGCCTTAGTTTAGTTTCTTGTGCTAATACTAATGATGTTAACATTAACACAGCTAATACAGAAACTAGTAATGTAGTGTAGTTTCTGAGGAAAAAGAATTTTATGTGGCAGATGAGTACGATCCTTGGGAGCCATTCAATAAAAAGAATGTACTATTTTAACTATCAAATGAAAGATTAGTAATAACTCCTATAGTGAATACTTATAAATTTATAACTCCAGATTTTGTTGAAAATAGAGTAAGTAATTTCTTTAAAAATGCAAAAGTTTTTAAATACTATGTAAACTCAGCTTTTCAATTAAAGGGAAGAAAAATCTATGAGAGCCTTTAGGAAGATTTACTATGAATACTGTATTAGGGCTTGGAGGACTTTTTGATGTAGCTTCTAAAATGGGAATGCCAAAACCTTATGAAGATTTTTGGATTGACTCTAGCTCACTATGGAGTAGGAAGAGATACTATTTAGTTTTACCTTTATTGGGATCAACATATTTAAGAGATGCTTTTGGGACAGGAGTTGACTCAGCTATATGGGAGGGACAAACAGATATATATAATAAAGATGGAGCTGTCTTAGCACATCAAATTGCTCCTATAACTGCTTTAAGAGGAATTGATTTGAGAAAAATATCGACTTCCATTATTACCAAACAAACTCACCATTTGAATATGCATATCGTGAGATATCTACATGGAAAATATAGAGGAATACAAGAAGCAGAGTGAAAAATAAATAAAAATAGAAAATAGGAGGGTTTAGAATGGATTTAAAAAGAAAAAGTATTAGGGTACAAAAGATGAAGTAGTAAAAAGAAATTCAAAATGCAATAAGAGTAAAAAGTGTTAAGGAAGCTCCATTACCTGGAATGCCTTTTGGAGAAGGACTCTGCAAAAAGCTTTAGATCACTTTTATGGATTTAGCTAAAAACTTGGGTTTTAAAGCTGAAAAAAATTTGATAACTATATATGCATATTGATATGGGAGAAGGAGATGAAACTCTAGGAATACTTGCTCACGTTGACGTAGTACCAGAAGGAGATAACTGGACATATCCTCCATACTCAGGAACAATAGCAGATGGAAAAATCTTGGTAGAGGGACATTAGATGACAAAGGACTGCATATAATCTCTTTATTTGCTATGAAAGCAATAGCAGATGAGAATAAAACTAAATAGAAAAAGTTAGAATGATATTAGAGCAGACGAAAGAAAGTGAAGTGCTTGTTTAAAAATATTACTTTGGGGAATTAAAAATGCCTCAACCTACTATGGATTCACTAGATTCAAGTTTCTGTAACTTATGCAGAAAAAAGGAAGTGTAAGAGTTAAAATAAAGAAGAAATTCAACACTTTACAAGATGTAGTAATAAAAAGGAAAATGCTTTTTAACTCTAGTTCCAAACAAAGCTAATGGAGAAATTCCTGTAGATATGCTTGGAGAGTTAGAAACAAAAATAAGTTGAATTTGAAAGAGAAGGAAATACATATAGTAGTTTCAGCAGGAATCCCAGCTCATGGAGCATATCCAAGTAAAGGATATAATGCAGTATCAGCTCTTTTTGAAGTTTTAAAAAGATTTTGAAGTTAAGAATGAAGAATTAAAAAGTATAGTTATGCATTTGATAAATTTGTAAAATGGAAACTGATGGAGAATCTTTTGGAGTTAAAATGCACTGATGGAGAAACAGGAGAATTAACTTTAAACTTAGGAAAAATTGATTTAGAAAAATAATGAACTTGAAATTTGGTTAGATATGAGAATCTCTGTTAAAATTAAAAATGAATAAAATAATAGAAACTATTAAGAAAAAAATACTGAAGATTTCGGATATGAATTTGTATTACATTCAAATACTCAACCTTTATATGTACCAAAAGATAGTTTCTTAGTTTCAACTTTAATGGATATCTATAAAGACTTAACAGGAGATAAAGATGCAGAACCAGTAGCAATTGGTGGAGGAACTTACGCTAAATATGCAAATAACACTGTTGCCTTTTGGAGCTTTTACTTCCAGAACAAGAAGATAGAATGCACCAAAGAGATGAATATTTAGAGATCTCAAAAATAGATAAAACTTCTTCAAATATATGTAGAAGCTTATTTACAAGTTGCAAAAATAGATAGGAGAAATTATGTGGAAAAATTAACAATAGAGTCCAAAGACAATATTGAGGAATACACATAGGTTTGAAATCTGTGATTTAACTTTTTCTAATCTTTTCTTATGGAGCTTTGGTGAAAACACAGAATATGAAATAGAAAAATGATGTTTTTAACTATCAGAAGTGAATATATGGGTGAGGCATATTACTATATGCCTATCCCTCAAAAATGATACTCCTGAAAATATAGCTGCTATGAAAGAAAAATAAAAATATCATAGAGGAAAATGTACCTATTCACTATTTTACAGAATATTGGTATGAGAAATTAAAAAGGTGATTTTAATTTACAAGAGAAAAAGAGATTATGAGGACTATATTTATTCTTATGAAAGTCTATCAACTTTAAAAAGGTAGACATTATGCTAAGAAAAATAGAGTAGCTAATTTTAGAAAAATTATGAATATACTTATGAAAGTATAAATAAGGATAATATAGGAGAAGTAATTGTTTTTCAAGAAAAATGGTATAAAACTTCATTCAGAGTTTGGTGGAGAAATTTAAAAATGAAAAATGAAGGAATAATGCAACTTTTTAAAAATTATGATAGCTTAGATATCAAAGGTGGTTTTTTTAAAAGTTAATAATCAAATTATTGCCTATAGTCTAGGAGAAGCATTGAATGATAAAATGGTATTAGTTCATACTGAAAAAGCTTTTAATTGACTATATAGGAAGTTATCAAGCAATAAATATGATATATTTACAAGAAGAATGGTAAGGCTATGAATTGGTAAATAGAGAAGATGATTTTGGTGATGAAGGATTAAGAGAAGCAAAAATGTCATACAAACCCCTTTATCTGTTAAAAAATATAGCATAGAAAAAGAATGTGTAAGATAATTATTTTTTTAGAAAGAATTACTGGAGGATCATGTATATAAAAATTATATTACAACTTATCGGTGGTTTAGGTCTATTTTTGTATGGTATGGAACACATGTCAACAAGTATGCAGAAAAATAGTATGGTCCAAAGTTAAAAAAAGATTTTTAGCTTCTTTAACTAATAATAGAATACTAGGTATTTTAGTTGGAATTGTTATAACAGCTTTTAGTGCAGTCATCATCTGTTAGTACAGTTATGACAGTTGGTTTTTGTAAATGCTTCGCTTTTAACTTTAAAAACAAGCATTAGGAGTTATTTTTAGGGCGAATATAGGAACAACTATCACAGGTTGGTTACATTAGTTTTAGATATAGGTAGTATGGACTTCAATAGTTGGAGCAGCAGCTATCCTATATATGTTTATGAAAAAGGAAAAGGCTAGAACAAATCTAAGTGCAATCATTGGAGTTGGATTAATATTTTTTGGATTACAACTTATGAGCCAAGCCCTTAGTCCTTTAAAAGATATGCCAGAATTTATTGAAATGTTTAAAATGTTTAAGGTTGACTCATACTTTGGTCTACTAAAAGTAACAGCAGTAGGGAGCAATTATAACAGCTTTAATTCAATCTTTCAGCAGCTACTATTGGTATAACAATAGCACTTGCATCTCAAGGGCTTATAGATTATCAAGCAGCAGTTGCCTTAGTTTTAGGAGAAAATGTAGGGACAACAGTAACAGCTTTTCTAGCTTCCTTAGGAGCTAAACCTAATGCGAAGAGAGCAGCCTTTGCCCATACACTTATCAATTCTAATAGAGTTCTTTGGGTAACTTCTATATTTAGATTCTATTTAAAAATTTTAAATAATTTTTGTTGATCCTGCACATCATATGGGGAGCAGCAATAGCGGCAGCTCATACAATTTTTAATATAAGTAACGTAATTATCTTGATACCTTTGTTGGGCTACTAGATAAAATACTATTATACATTGTTAAAGATACAGGTGAAGATGAAACAAAGAGTGACTAAGCTTGCTTTCTTTGAAAAATGACTTTACCTAATGTAATCATAGATCAAACCAAAAATAGAGGTAAGTTCTATGGTGACTATGATAGATGATGTATTCTTAAAATTGGAAGAATCACTAAAAGAAAAAAAGAAAAAATTGCTAAATATAATGAAGAGATAGTTGCAGCAGAGGATAAGCTAGATTTATATGGAAAAAGAAATTTATGATTCAAATTTTCATTATTAAGTAAATCTTTGAGTAAATCTTTAATTGAAGATACTAGAATGAACTTATTAGCTTGTGATGAGTATGAAACTATTGGTGACTATCAAAAATAGAATAGCAAATAGACTATACATGCTTTATGAAAACTCTATTGAGCTTGATGAAACTAGAGCCAAGATGATATTCAAGCTTCATTCTCTTCTGTTGAACTATTTAATGATATAAGTAGAGCAGTAAAAACAGGAGAAAAAGAACTATATTCAGCAGGTTTAAAAAATATCAAGAGTTGAAATCTTACTATAAAGAAGTAAAGAGAGAGCATTTTCTAGATCTGAGAATATACCTGCAAGATTGAATACAGGTTACCTAGATATCATCAATCACTATAAGAGAATAGCAGATCATACTTACAATATTATTGAGTATGTTATGAAAAATATAAGTTATTTTTATCAACTTGGAAAGGAAATTATTGGTATGGATAATTTAGATATTTTTGAAGATGCAAGCAAATATTTTTTTAGAGAAAATGACTGAATTTAAAGAAATTTCTATCTAGTAAAAGTTGATAGCTTAAATAATAAAAGATTGGATTCTTAGTAAGGGAAGTACAAAAACTTGCAAAGCTGATGAAACAGGGCAAGAAAAAGAGATGTAAAGTTGGACTAAAATTATGGATTAAAAATAGAATTATCAGTAGACGATGTCGATATTATTTGGAATGAATTTTTCTTCATTTTTTTACAAAAAGCTTATCTAGCAAAAGTATTGAAAGAATTTCAAACAATGAAGAAATAGGAAGATATGAGTTTTTGCAAGAAGTTCTGTAGGAGATGAAGTTAGCTGTACTATCTACTTAGCTAATGAATGGAATATTCCACAAATTGGTCTTTTAGGATTTGTTGCACCCAGATACAGTGATTATTAAAATAAATGGTGTTGATGAAAAAAATTTTTGTCAATACCATTTTTAAAAACTGAAAAAGTTTTAAAAAGAGTAAAAAGAAATAGAAGAATATTAGAGGAGGAACAGGACTTAATAAGGGGCTATTAGAAATAGAATGGGGTCAATCTTATGACATGATTGAACCAGTAGAAATAGTACCATTGTATGATAAGAAATGAGATGATAAAATGAAAAAAATAATTTTTTTAGAAGGAATTTTGCTATTTTTTTATATTTTCTTTTTAAGTAATTTTTTTCAATTTATGAAATGACTACTTTAAGATTAAGAGAAGATACACTTGTTGTAAGAGATGCAGGAAGTATTAATGATTATAATAGTATATTTTTAATTCAAACAAAAAGATAAAGGGAATTCTAGCTGTAAAAAGAAATTCAAAAATTAATGATAATTGGGTTGGACATATTCAGCCATTGGAGAATTTAATAAAGGATAGTTTTTTTCATTTAGAAGTATTTTAAATTTATATGGAGATAGAGATAGAATTGAGAAAGATGTATAAAGAAAAAGAGGGAATATTTTTATTATTTTTCCAAATAAAAGAAATTTATGGACTTTCATTAGAAGAAGTAAAAATCAACTTGATATTGAAAAATAGATTTTATAGATATGAATAAATATATGAATAAAAATGGTAAAGAAAAAAGCATTAACTATTCGTTATCAGATATATCTTGACAAACTATCTAATTATAATTATTACGATAAAGAATTTGAAATAAGTGAGATTAAAAATTTTTATATTTAAGGGAATAATGATTGTACTTTTTGATTTTAACGTTTTTTTATCAATGTAAATTATTTTATTAAACATTATTTAAAAAGAAAAATTTTTTTATCTAATAAAGATTTATCAACCAGAGATAAAGTAGTAATAGCTTCTACAGTTTTATTCTTTGATTTTTAGTTTTAATTTTTTTGTATATTCTCAAGTTGGTATAAAAATTATGTATTAGAAAAATTATATAGGACTATTATTTGTTTTTCATCTTATATTTAAGAATATATTTATCTCTTTTTCTTTTTCTGAAGAAAATGGAATAAAAATTTTTGGGAAATTTTTATAACTCAAGAATTTTACTATATTTGCTTTCCCAATATTAAGTCTTATTCTAGTATCAAATATAGAATATAAAAATACCAAGTATTTTTTACTTTTTTTATTTTATATTTATTCAATAATAATTGTAGGCTTAGAATTAATAAAGAAAGTAGGCTTTTTATAAAGGAAAATTATTATTATTCATATTATTTCATACATCAAATAGTGTATATTTTTATTATTATTTTGGCTATACATAACTTTTTCATTTTAAGTAATATACAAAATCACTATTGAGTAAACAAAAATACTTTACAACAACAGAAAAGTACAAAAGATGGTTCAGTATCATTATCCCAATTTAAATAGGATAAGAGTCATATATGAATTTTCTAAAAAGAAGTTGCTCAAAAATTAATAATTGGTTAAATAATAATCCTGGTTTTATTGGAATTGTTGAGGTTAGAGCTAATAAAACTTTAAGAATAGGAGAAGCTGGTAAATAAAGAAACTAAAAAGTTAATAGTTGTTGAACTAAAGAGTAAAAATAAATAGGAATTAAGATGAGGTGAATATATGTTAGTAAGCAAAAAGTTTAATGAAAGATTAAAACATTTATTAGAGAGTATGGAGTCATTAATAGATGATGAAAAGTGATAATTTAAAAAGAATAGAAGAAAAAGAGGAAATTGCTTTATATTGTATAAAAGAGTTAGGGAAGAATTTATGAAACAACAGCTTCTAAAAGCCTTATTAGTAGATAAAGATATAGAAAGTTTTAGAAAGAATATATATATATTCAAAAGCTATATCTTATGAGTAGAGATACTAGAGCGTACCTTGCCTGTGTAAAGATGCATCTTTTTGTATTTTGATGTCAAATAATAAAGATTTTTAGATTTTATATTAAGAAATTTTTGATATAATAGGACACGAAAAAGAAAAAAATATAAGAAATCTGAAGCTGATTTTTTTATTTAATGAGAACAATATTACTTGCTATAAGAGGAAATTGGGAAGAGGTAATAGCTAGAGCTGATTTTTATTCAGCTAATCCTTCAAAAAGAAACAGATTTTAAATATTTTCCTCTTGAATTTGGATTTTTTTAAAAGCATTAGCAGAAAAGAATATTGAAAAAGATGAAAAGAAAAATATAAATGCGATGTTAGAGCCAAAAGTAGCAAGACAAATGATGTATGATGAGAGTATATTTTTGATTTTTATCTTCATACTTTATGTATTGTTATATTTAAAAAAATAGCATCATATTATGGGATTTGATTTAGAAATAGAAAGTGATATAGTTCCAAAAGAATTAATAGACAATACACCAGCTAAAGAGTATCCAGAGCCTTATGAATTTATGAAAAAAATTTTGATTTAAAAACTATTACACCAGAAGAATGGAAAGCTTGGATATATGAATATTATCTAAGCCCTGAAGAATTAAAAAGGATTTGAAGAAAAGAGGTTATTTTTATATAAGAAGGAGGAAAATATGGCAGATATAACAGATGTATATGTAAGAATAAAAATATAAGAAAAATGGAAAAAATATATGAAGATGATTTACTAGAAGATATTGATATGTATGATGCTTTTATCTGATATGGAATACAATGGATTATATTATGAAATAGATGACAAACTTATTATGAGAGCTTATGGTAGAAATTATTATGCTTTATGTTTTTCAAAATGAAAAGTGAATTAAAAAGACTATTTATTTGAAATTTCACAGGAAAAGGGAATAGAAAATATTTATTATATATATTGTGAATATTCATATATAATGGAAGTAATTAGATATGGAATAATAAATATAGATATAGTAAATAAAAAAAGTAACTGTCAATATAGAAAAAGGAAGAAAAATATATAGAAATATTTGAAAAAAATTGCTAGAAAAATCATATCCTAAATTACTAGAAAATTATGAAAAAAATATAGATGATGAGCTAGAAGATGATGAAGTAGAAGAGTATGAAGATAAAGATGGATGAAAATTATGGGAGAAATATTCATTGAAAAGAATTTGAAAAGTTTTTAGATAAGGCAAAATTAAAAACTAGGAGGATATAATATGAAAATATATGAATTTGAAAATCTTCTAGATAATGGAATAACAACTTTTGAATTTGAAATTACAAAAAGATGTAAATTACTTTTTGATAAAAAGAAATAGAAGATTTAATAAAAAAAGAATAAAGCGTGATGAAGAAATAGCAAATAGATATTTAATCAGGAGATTTGAAAATAGAAAAGATTTGAAATTTTAAAAATGTATAGGTTAAAAATACGGAACATATGAAGGATTAGAAAAAAATATTAAAACTTAAAACGGATGCTAAAAAACTTAAAAATATCAGATGTCATGACAGTTTGGAGTATAGGAACAGGAATTTTACTATCAAAAAAATGCAAAAGATTATATTGAAAAGAAAATATTCAGACTATTTTAAAATATATAGAAGTTTTTTATAAAAGATATTCCTCTGTATATAGTAACTGAATTAACAAAATTTGAACTTTCTTCTGTTGAAGATACTTATAGAAAATAAAATTTTTAGATTTTTAAAAAATAAGTGGAAAGAATCCAATTTTTTTGCAGCAAATTATTGAGTAATAACCAAAAGAATCTTCTGGAAGTTTCTATTGTTTAGAAGAATTTAAAGATTATATAGAGGCAAGTGATTTAAAAACTATATTTTTTTGAAGAAGTACAAGATAGTAATACTTTTATTCCAGAACCAGAACCTGAAAATAGAAGAAATAGAAGAAAAAAGAATATTATGAAAATGGAAATTTAAAGTATGAGGGACTAACTAGATTAGGTCTTAGAGTAAAAGAATGGAAATTTTATTATGAGAATGGAAAACTTCAATTTATAGGAGATTATAAATACGGAGAACAAAATGGACTTTGGAAAATTTATTATGAGAATGGAAATATAAAGAATATAGCTAATTATGATTATGGAAAATTAGTAGGGCTTGTAAGAAACTATGAAGAAGATGGGAAATTTTTCATCAACTACTTATTATGAAGAAGGGTCTAATTTAACAAAATGGCAATTTTTTTATAAAGATGGTAAAAAGTATAAAAAGAAGGAATGGCTTATGATATGGGAGAAGAGGCTAAAAAAGATGGATAGCAACAGGTGAATGGAAATATTATAGTAAAGCAGGTAAACTTCATAGAGACTTATGAAAATGGAGAAATAATAAAAATAGAGGTTAAAAATGAGTAATTACAAATAGTCAGAGAAAAATACAGGTATTTTTTCGAAAAGTATAGGCAAATGTTTTATGAGTTTTTAAGATATAAAGATGATTATATAGGTCATTAACTATGGTTATTTGAAGATGAATTAAGAGAAGAAATATACATAAATGACAATAGAATAGGAATGATTGTAGTCAATGAAAAAGATATTTACATCTGTACTTTAGATGAAAAACATAGTGAGATAACTGTCACATATCATAATAGAGTGAAAAGACTACTCATGAATTGGATTATTTAGATGATATTTGTATCTACTAATAGGATATATAGAGCGTTTACAAAATGTCCTTTTAATAAAAAGTTTAGAAAAAGGAAAAATATAGATAAAAATTTACAGAAAAAGTTCACAGTCTTGATAATAATTCGGAGTTGGAAAAATATAATATAAAGGGAGTTGTTCATGATAAAAAATTACAATTTTAAAGTTTTTACTTATGCTAATTATGTTTTTGATTTATCTACTATCTTGGCTAATTATTTTCAACATTATGAATATATTTTTCTGATATAAATAATACTAAGAAATATCAACTTTTTAGTAGTAGAGCAAGTTTTTATGCTTATATTGATTTAGAAGACGATATGTATACAGAAGGAGAACCCTATGATTTTTAGAATAAAAAGAGGTATACGAAGATAAAAATTATTTTATAGGTTACGATTTTGAGAAGAATTATGAAACTAACGAAATAGAAAAAAGATATTATATAGTTGTTGATAAAAATAAAGCCACTATGGAAATCTATAATGAACAAGATTTTTAAAAGTAAAAATACAAAAATATTGATGATAGCAAATTTACAAATATTTATACTTTTTAAAAAAGAAAGGAACTAAAATAGGTATGTATAGATAAATAATACAAAAGGAGTATCAATGAAATTTAAAAATAGCTAAAATTCCTGAAATTACTATAATTTCCATAATAATAGTTTTAGTTTTTAATTTTTATTATTTTTACGGAATAAGGTATATAGAATATGTTTATCTTGTTATTTTTTTCTGCTTTATAATTTATATTTTATAGGAATTACAGGATATCATAAAAATAGTTATAGTAAAACTAAAAAAGAAATTGTAAAAACTAAAAATAAACTTTTTGTAGTAATTAATATTTTTAATATTTTTCTATATTTTTATGAGCCATATTTCTTTTTATCCAAATATAAAATACTAATTTTTATTAGGAGGTATAATTTTAGGATATTCCTCTTTAATATTTTTACAAAAATAAAGATAAAATTATCATTAAATTTTTAAAGAAATAATAAAAATATTTTTAATTTCAGGTATAATTTATTATTTTTCCAATAGTATGTATTAATATTTTTTTGGTTATTTGTTGAATATTATTGAAAAATTATGAACTACACTTATAGCTTTGTTAAAGCTTTGAGTGTAGTTTTTATCTGATAAAATTTATTTCAAATGTTAGAATTTACAATATATTAAATTTTTAAGAATAGGATTAGAAAAATGAAGAAAATAAATTTCACACTTACAATAAAAATTACAATTTTATTATTAACAATATTCTTTTTAACAAAGATAGCTACATATGAAAATACTGTATTTATCTTAAATCAATATACTGGAATAGTAAGAGAAACCCAACTATTTGATAGAGATGAAGCTCTTCTTTGTATTAAAAAGTTATGATATAGAAGATAGTTTGTATGTAAAAGAATTATTAAAAGTTAATAATACTTGGATAGGAAATACCTATAATTATAAAGAAGCATATGATTACTATTTAAGTGGGAAGAAGATGATCAGTTTTATAATAATCCAAACTTTGATGAAGAAGAAAGAGAAAAGAGTACAACAAAATACTGGTTATTTTATTATAGAAAATAATACAAGAACTTATGGACTTTCAAAAGAAGAGGTTGAGAAAAATTGAATATCTCATCTTTAAAATTGAAAAGTGTAGAAATATATATGAAAAATATGGTGGGAAAGGGATTTTCAAAAATTTTATCGTGATTTTTCATTGCTCTTTATAAAGATAAAAATTATGATGAAGATGATTTTATGAAGGATGATAAAAATAGCACCAGAAGTTAGAAAATTAATTATATCAAGAAATATTATAATTACATATTTAGTGATTGTTTTAATTTTCATATTTGTATTTTATTTTTATATATAAATGGTATCTTTGAGAACATAAAAATTATGAATAGAAAAGCAAAAGTGCTATTTATTTTAGACTTTTATAGTTATAATTTCTTATCTTCTTCTTTATCCAAAAACCATACAATAGTATAAAAATACTTTTGAATTTACATATTTGGTGGATTGTAGTTGAAAAATTTCTTATTATATTATTATCTAAAAAGATAAATTAAAATTTTACTAGGATTACATTTTCTATTATTTACTATCTTAGTTGCTATTAAAATAAAAATTTAATATAAAGCTAGTTGATAGTTTGTATTATATTATTTACTTTATTTCTTTATTTAATTTTACAATTTTATTATTTTATAAAAAGAAAAAGATTGGAAATATATTAATGTTAAGTTCTTCATATATAGTGCAACAATTTATATATATATAATTTTCAAGATTATTTTTAATTTTTAAGTTGATAAATATTCACTGATAACAGAAAATTCACTATTTGGGATAAATGATAGTAAATATAAGATACTTTTTGATTAACCTAAAAATTATAAATATAATATTACTAATAAAGAAAATGCAAATATAATTTTTGTAAATCCAAAGAGAGTGATAAAATGAAATATGAATATTGTGGAATTTCAATAGGTGATGATATAAAAGATATAATAGAAAAATTTGATATATCAAAAATAGAATACAGAGATTCTATGAAAAGGTTATATTTTAAATTTGGAAATTTTTCAAAAAAACAAATTTAGAATGTTTCCTTTCCATTCCTATTGAAACAGGAAAAGTTATATATATTATAATTTTTTGATGAAAAATTTTAAATTATTTAATGAATTAGAAATTTGGCAAGAGTTAACAGAAGAAATTAAAAGAAAAAGTATGAATTATATTATGATGAAGATGATGATGGTATTTATTTTATCTAAAAATATAAATATTTAAAAATTGCGTGGATGAGAGGTTATGAAGAATAGAAGGATTTAAGGATTATAAGGAAAGAATTTTTAGTTTTATTTTTTTGATGCCCAAGAGGATATTCGTTGGATATTACAACAAGATAAAATAACAAACTATTTGGAGTGTCAAAAATCTTCAAGATATTTATAATTTTTATATGATAGTAAAACATTAGATGTTGATATAGAAAAAGAGAAATCTATGGGACAAATTAGATAACTATAAATTTATTTTTAATTTTATTAACAAGAGATATAAAAAGTATTCAAAAATTTAGAAACAGGAGAATTTATAAAAACTTCTCTTGAATAGATAGAAATAAAAAAATTAGTTTAAAATTTTTAACAGTAAAAAGCTATGTAGATTGAAAATATGGTTATTTGTCAAATAGTGTTGATGAAAAAATTTTGACTATGACCTGATAGAATTAAGAGAATTTTTGAGAATAAAAACTTAAAAATTCTCTTTTTTTATTAAAAAATAAAAAGTTCTTGACAATTGAATAGGTATTCAATTATAATATATACAGTTGAATAGATAATCAATTGTTAATATAAAAGAGGTGAAACTATGAAAGCAATAAAATCAGTAAAACCTGTAAACTCTTGCGATTGCGATAGTGTAAATAAAGAAATTGTTGAAAAAGTAAAAAAAGAATTTCCCTAATGATGAAATTCTTGGAGATTTATCAGACTTCTTTAAAGTTATAGGAGATGGTACAAGAATAAGAATCTTATGGGCATTAGATGTAAGTGAGATGTGTGTTTGTGATATAGCCAATGTTTTAAATATGACAAAAATCAGCTGTATCTCATCAATTAAGAGCTTTGAGAGAAGCAGACTTAGTAAAGTTTAGAAAAATCTGGAAAAGAAGTTCTTTACTCTTTAGCAGATAATCACGTAAAAAGAAATTTTTGAACAAGGTTTAGTACATATACAAGAAGAAAAAAAGGAGAGGATTAATATGAAAAAAAGTTTTTAAATTAGAAGGATTGAATTGTGCTCATTGTGCATCTAAGATTGAAGAGAAAAGTTGCAAAATTAGAAGGAGTTAAATCAGTTATGGTAAACTTCATGACAACTAAAGATGACTCTTGAAAGTGAAAATATGGAAGAAGTAGTTGAAAAAAAGTAAAGAAATTAGTGAATGAAGTTGAACCTGATGTAAATATGGTAAAAGCATAGTCAAATTTTTAATAGAATGGTCGGTGTATTATGAAAAAAGAAAGAAATAATTATTGCTATTTCTGCTATACTGTTTACTTTAACTCTATTTATAAGAATGCCTCAAGCACTACAACTTATTTTAATACTTGTAGCCTATGTTTTAGTGGGAAAAGATACAGTCTTACTTGCTGTTAAAAACATAGAAAGAGGAGATTTTTTAGATGAAAATTTTTTAATGACAGTGGCAACTTTAGGAGCTATTTTAATAGGAGAATATCCAGAAGCAGTTGCAGTTATGCTTTTGTATGAAATAGGGGAGTTATTTCAAGGTTATGCAATTAATAAATCAAGAAAATCTATTGCAGCCATGATGGATATAAAGCCTGAATATGCAAATGTTATCAGAGATAATAAAACTCAAAGAGTTGATCCTGATGAAGTAGAGCTTGGAGAAATTATTGAAATAAGACCTGGTGAAAGAGTTCCACTAGATGCAACTATAATAAAAGGTGAAACAAGCCTTGATACTTCAGCATTGACAGGAGAATCAGTTCCTGTTGAAGTAAGAGAAGGAGCAAATATCTTTAAGTGGTTGTATCAATATAAATGGTTTAATCACAGCAAAAGTAACAAAAAGAATACTTTGATTCCACAGTTAACAAAGTTTTAGATTTAGTTGAAAATGCAGCAGCTAAAAAAATCTAAATCAGAAAGATTAATCACAAGATTTGCAAAAAGTATATACACCTATTGTTATTGGGACTTAGCTATATTGTTAGCTTTACTTCCACCTATTATAAGTGGAGAATATAATTTTTAGATTGTGGGTATTTAGAGCCTTATCATTTTTAGTTGTTTCTTGCCCTTGTGCTTTTGTAATATCTGTACCACTTAGCTTTTTTTCAGTGGAATTGGTGCAGCTTCAAAAAGCAGGAGTATTAATAAAGGGAGGAAACTATTTAGAAGCATTAGCTAAAGTTGATACAGTTGTTTTTGATAAGACAGGAACTCTAACTAAAGGGAGTTTTCAATGTTCAAAAAGTTGTAGTCCATGATAAAAATATAGATGAAAATGAATTTATGTTTTATGTTGCTAGTGCTGAATCAGGCTCAAACCACCCTATATCAAAGTCTATACAAAAAAATACTATAACAAAGAGATTGATAACTCATCTATAAATAGTATTAAAGAAATTTCTGGTAAGGGTATAGAAGCTATTATAAATAATAAAAAAAGTTCTTGTTGGAAATGAAAAATTAGTAAATCTTCCAAAAGGATATTTCTGTAACTGATGTAGGAACTATACTTTATGTTGAGATTGACAATGTATTTTCAGGTTATATAGTAATTTCTGATGAAATAAAAAGAAGATGCTAAAAAGAGCAATAAAAAGAATTGAAAAAAATATAGGAATTAAAAAAAGAATATAATGCTTACAGGAGACTTAGAAAAAGGTAGCTAAAAAAAGGTTGGAGAAGACTTAGAATTAGATGAAACTTACTCTAATCTTTTTACCTCAAGATAAAGTAAGTAAATTTGAAGAAATAATAGAAAAATAAAAACATCAAAAAGGCTCTGTAATTTTTGTTGGTGATGGTATAAATGATGCACCTGTTCTTGCTAGAGCAGATGTGGGTATTGCTATGGGTGCTATGGGCTCTGATGCTGCAATAGAAGCTGCTGATGTAGTTATTATGACAGATGAACCTAGTAAAGATAGTAACAGCTATAAAAAAAGCTCTAAAAAGACTATGAAGATAGCAATGCAAAAATATGGCTCTTGCTTTTTGGAATTAAAAGTTCTAGCTCTTATTTTAAGTGCCTTAGGAATAGCTGATATGTGGATGGCAGTTTTTGCTGATACAGGAGTTACTATACTTGCAGTTTTAAATTCATTTAGAGCCTTTAAAAAGTTGAAAAAAATAATTCAAAAAAACTTGATTTTTTTTAAAAATTAAGTTATTATAGTACAACTAAAAAAATTTAAGGAGTATTTTAGAAATGATAAACACAGAAAAAAATTTGGATGAATGGAAAATTAGTAGGACATGATGATGCTAATATACATATTTTTATCTCATGTAGTTCACTATGGTAGCTCAGTATTTGAAGGGAATAAGAATTTATAAGACAGAAAATGGACCTAGCAATCTTTTAGATTAAGAGAACATGTTAAAAGACTTTTTGACTCTGCAAAAAAATATAGAATGGAAATTCCTTATACAGTAGAAGAAATTGAACAAGCTATAATTGAAACTGTAAAAGCTAATAAATTAGAACAAGGATATATCCGTCCAATAGCTTATCGTGGTTATTTTGAATTAGGTGTTACTCCATCAAGATGTCCAGTGGAAGTTGCAATAGCTGCTTGGGCTTGGGGAGCATATCTAGGGAGAAGAAGCACTTAACAAAGGGAATAAGAGTACAAGTTTCTAGCTGGAGAAGACCTGCTCTTAATACTTTACCTTCTCTTGCAAAAAGCTGGAGGAAACTATTTAAGTTCTCAACTTATTAGATTAGAAGCACTTAATAATGGATATGAAGAAGGTATTGCTCTTGACTATTTAGGAAATGTCAGTGAAGGAAGTGGAGAAAAATCTATTTGTTGTTTTAAATGGTAAAATAATAACTCCAACTTTAGCTTCTTCTGCACTTGGAGGAATAACAAAAGATACAGTTATTCAATTAGCAAAAAAATTAGGTTATGAAGTTGTAGAACAAGCTATACCAAGAGAACTTTTATATATCTGTGATGAATTATTCTTAACAGGTACTGCAGCTGAAGTTACTCCTGTTTACTCTGTTGATGATATAGTAGTTGGAAATGGAGATAAAAACTATAACTAAAAGCACTACAAAAAAAGAATTCTTCGACCTTGCTCATGGAAGACATGAACTATCTGAAAAAAATTCTTAGCATATGTAAAAATAAAAATAAGGGCATTATGCCCTTATTTTATTTATAATCTTGCTTCTAAAAATTCTTTACTTTTTTTCCAACAATTTCTTTAGGACCTTTATTTACAATTCTATCAACTATATCAGTGTCATCTACTTCTGTAAATGTAAGCCCTTCATTTTTTTATAAAAATATTTTTTTCTACTTACATCATAGATATTAGAAACTTCACACTCATATCTTCCATCTTTTTTTCTTCTGTTTCTTCGAAATCTATATTTTTCAACATAGTCATATATTTGTTTTATTGTTTCAAAATATCCTTCAATAGTTACAGCTTTTTACTTGGAAAGCTAGATAAATCATTTTTTTGAAGTTAAATATCCCAATTCTATAAATAGCATATAGTTATAGCCTTTTTCTTGAGCTTCTGAAAAATTTCTTTAACATTTCATCACTTTCCTATAAGTTAATAGCTTTTTTTCAATTCTTCAATCTTATTTAGTCTTTCCCAAGGAGTATCTATATCAGTTCTTCCTATATGTCCAAAAGCAGCTAAATCTTGATATTTGAATTTACCCTCTCTTAATTCAAGAGCTTTTTCTATTCCTCTTGGAGATAAGTCAAATACTTTTGATATTGCTTCAGAAATTTTATCTTCATCAACTTTTGCAGTTCCAAAAGTATCAACTTTTATAGAAACAGGTTTATCAACTCCTATTGCATAAGATAATTGAATTTCACATTTATCTGCAAAAGCAGCTGCAACAACGTTTTTAGCAACCCATCTAGCAGCATAAGCAGCTGATCTGTCAACTTTTGAAGGGTCTTTACCAGAGAAAGCTCCTCCACCATGTCTAAAGTATCCACCATAAGTATCAACTATAATTTTTCTTCCAGTAAGTCCTGTATCTCCATGAGGTCCTCCGACAACAAATCTTCCTGTTGGATTGATATAGTATTTGATATTTTCAGTATTTAATTTATATTTTTCTAAAACAGGGTTTACAACTTTTTCTATAACAGTTTTTTCTATCTCAGCATGAGAAACTTCTTCATTATGTTGAACTGAAACAACGATAGAATCAACATGGTCAATATTTCCATTTTCATCATAAGCTAAAGTAACTTGTGATTTTTGGTCAGGTCTTGCCCATGCAATTTCTCCAGCTTTCATCATTTTAGTAAGTCTTACTAAGATTTCTCTTGATAGAACAAGTGCTAAAGGCATAAGTTCTTCAGTTTCTTTAACAGCTCCACCAAACATTATTCCTTGGTCTCCAGCTCCACCTACATCAACTCCCATAGCAATATCAGGTGATTGAGAGTGTATACAACTTAAAGTTCCACAGTCAGAGTCAAATCCCATACCTGGTCTATAACCAATTTCATTAATTTTCTTTCTAACAATTTCTTGAACATCGATATATGTTGTAGTAGTTATTTCTCCTCCAACTACAACTAAACCTGTAGTACAAAATACTTCACAGGCAACTCTTGAGTTAGGGTCATCTGCTAAACAAGCATCTAAAATAGCGTCTGATATTTGATCTGAAACTTTGTCTGGGTGTCCAGGTGATACAAATTCAGATGAAAAATATGTAAATTTTTTCATTCATTCCTCCTTAAAAAAATTAAAAACAAACAATAATACAATAAAAAAACTCTATCCAATCCAGATAGAGAAATGTTATTTTAATAATCATTCTCCATCTATCAGGAATTAGCACCACACACAGTGTGCAGGTTGCTGAGATCTCAACAGGGCCTGTCCCTCAATCTCTCTTGATGGCTTTTTACTTAAATGAATTTGTAACATTTTTTTATTAAATTTGTCAATAAATTATAATATTTTTTTATTTTCCTTTTTTTCAAAAAGAAAAATTGAAATAGCAATTAAAATAAAACTTATTACATGAGGTGCTCTAAAAATTAAAGAACATCAAGTCTTCAACTCTAAAAGAAACTTATTATTATTCTATTTATTGAATAGATTATGATATACCACCACCACATATAACCAGGTGCCTTTATTTTTCTTTCTTTCTCAAAAATAAACCAAATTATGAAAAAAACCTATAAGGTTTAGAACCATTTCATAAAAGCATAGCAGGGTGTAATGGTAAATTAGGAAATTCACTTCCTGCTGGTGAGCTTTCTGGGAATACAACTCCCCAAGGAACAAGCTCCTTATATTTTGATTTTTTTCTATTAAATCTAAATTTTTGATAATATGAATACCATTCATAGAATTTAGGGTTTTTAAATTAAATATTACAGAAAATGGTGTGAAAGTTGGAACTCCATGAACTTCTCCATTCATAAAATTACCTATTCTACCAATTGCTTGCCCTAGTATAAATGGTCCCGCTGCAAAAATCTCCCAATGTCAGTGGATTAACCTTTTTAATCTTTGCATAGATAAAGAGTTCCAATTATTCCACCGATTATTCCTCCATGTATGGCCATTCCACCATGCCAAACAGCAGGAATTTCAAGAGGATTTCTTAAATAATAAGGAAGATTGAAAAGTACATAGTAAAGTCTTCCTCCTATTAAACCTGAAATAATAGCAACAAAAGCATAATTCTCAACTAATTCAACATCAAAATTTCTTTCTTTTGCTATTTTCTTACCAAGAGTTATACCAACGTAAAATGCTATTGCATACATAAGTCCATAGTAATGAAGCTCTATAGGACCTAATTTTTAAAAAAATACTGGATTCATTTAAAAAAACTCCTTAATCTATTAGATACTTAACCACATTTGAACTATAGAGAAAGTTATTATTCCTTCTATAAAAAAACAAAGTGAATTCTTTATGATTTTTTTTAATAAATAATTTATAGCTTTTGAGAAAAGCAACTAGTCCTATTCCAACCCCTACTGCTAAAAGTAATTAAAGGTAATAATATTGAAAAAAAGATTTCTCTTTTTAAAGAACTTGCTAAAGAAGAAATTAAATATACAACATTATAATATTCTCCTAGCATCATAAGCAATAGTGAACCAGAAATTCCTGGTATTATCATAGCTCCTGCAGCAATGATTCCACAGATGAACAATTTTTAGTCAGTAAGCCCTTGTAAAACAAACTCCTTTAGCTATTTGTATAGTCACTGCTCCTGTAGTTTTATCTCCATATTTTTAAACCTAAAAGAATAAAAAAATTATCATAAGAGCTGCTCCACAGCAAAAAAAGCTAAGATATTTTTCTTTTTATAATCTAGCCCTTTTTACTATGTAAGGAATAGATGGCAATATAAGTAAAGTAAATACAGAGACTGTTATCTTAGGGTAATTCGTTATAGAATATTTAATAATATTGGCAAAGAGGAAAAATTCCTGTCGCTGCTCCTACTAATACTATAAGTAAATACCAAAAAAATAAGAAAAGCTTAGTCTTTCTATCAACCAAAAAAAGAAATTTCCTATCTTTTTCAGTAATAGGATCATAGACATTTAACATAACTGCTAAAGTTCCTCCTGATACTCCAGGGATTATATTAGCAATACCAATAATTATTGATTTTAAAAAAAGTAATATCATTATCTAGTTTTCTTCTCCTTTAAAAAAATTCTTTTTTTACTCTCAGAGGTGATATAGCTATTAAAAGTTCAAGCATACTAAAACCTGTCTTTGTTTTTAATTTCGTTAGGGTCTATGATATAAATGTACTTCATCTCCAACATTGACTCTATCATCAACTTCGATAAAAGTATTATCCATAGTAACTTGTGAAATAACATATTCTTTCTTCTTTATAAGACAAGTAGTTTTATTGTTAGCTTTTGAAAAACCATCACCATAACCTATTTTTATTTTTGCAATTTTTTTAGTTCCTGGGTCTATTGAAGATAGCTCTTGATAGGCAACATAGTCTAGTTCATTTACATATCTTACAGAATCAACATAACCAATAAGCCCTGTAAAAACTGGTTTCATATCTAAATCATAGAATCCTGCTTCTTGAAGACCATAAGTTAACATTCCTGTTCTTATATGTGTAACTATATCCACATCATAATTATAAATTCCTGCTGCATTTTGAAGATGTATCATCTCAAAATTATTTCTACCTAGCATATTAACTAAGTCTGTGAAATTTTTTTGATAACTTTCTAAACCATCAGTATATGATGCTGAAAAATAGATGTGAAAAAAATACTTAAAAAAACTTCAAACTATTGTATTTAATTAAATTTTTAAGTTCATCAACTTCTTCATATTTTTATTCCATTTCTACCAAAACCAAAAATCAATTTTTCAATGATAATCTATCTATTGATATATTGTTAGCTAAAAGCATTTTTTTAAGTCTTTAATGCTATTAAGAGTTGGACAAATTTGTGGATATTTTTTTCAAGAAGAGAGTAATCATCTATTAATGATTCAAAAAAATTAATATTTTAAAAATCATCTATAGAAAGAGTCTTAAAATATTCACATATACTTACAGCCTCTGAATATCTAGCTACTGCCCAAACTTTTACATCATAATCATAAAAGTGCCTTTGCAATCAAAAAGTATATCATGACCATAGGCATTAGCCTTTAAAACAGGTAATAATTCCTTTTTGCTTGTATTCTCTTAAATATTCAATATTGTGATATAATGCCTTTTTATCTAGTGAAACAAAAAAAGTATTCATAACAAAAAGCCTCCCATAACTAATATTCTGTATTTTATAATTATAACATAAAAAAATTGACTTAGTCTTTAAATTTTACTTATTTATAAAAATAAAGTTGATTTTTTTAATAAGAATAAGATATAATTTAAAAATATCAAAATAAAAATGGAGGTAAAAAAATGCCAAAAAGTATATGGATCTATGCTTTGTCCTGATTGTGTTGAAGCAAAAAGAATATTTTGAAAAAAAGTTAATTACAAATATGAGTTTGTAAATATTACTGAAAGTATGAAAAAAATTTAAAAAGAATTTTTAGCTTTAAGAGAAAATAGAAAAGGAATTTGACGATGCAAAAGAAATTTGGATATGTTGGAATTCCTGCTATATTAACTGATGATAATAAAATTATCCTTGGTGATGAAGTTCTTCAAGTAAAATAAAAAGTAAAAAAATAAAAAAATGGGTTGTTGCAAACTAATAAAAAAAGTAAAAAAATAGTTCGTTACTGAGTAAATTTCTTAACGATAAAAAAAATCAAGAATTCGCTGTAATTTCAGCAAAAACTTGCCAACAAGTTGGCTTCAAACACGCTGACAATTACTCGGCTCATTCTATTTGATTTTTTTTATCTAAAAATTTCCATTCGTAACTCACTTATTTTTTTACTTTTTGAATTAAGATTATGATATACAACAACCCATTTTTTTAAAATGTCAGCTAAAGGAAAGAAATAGAAATAAGATATATGGGAATGAAGCTATAGCTCCTATTAAAAGAGTGAAAATAACTCCAAATAAGTAAAAATAAAAAAACACTAAAGTTTTATATATCAATATTCCTGATATAGAGATAAAAAAATACTACAAAAAGCTAAAAAGACATAGAGCTGATAAAAACTTGATAGGCTCCTATCAGAAATTTATCAGCTTTTTCATTAAGAAAAATCTCATACCTTTCTTGAAATAATTTTTTTCTTTTTAAGAAGTTTGTTCTATCTTCTAAAAAAACTCTGTGAATTTATTAATATTTTTAGCTATGAATTCTATCTTTAACTTTTGCTATAAAATCTTTAAAACTATATTTTTTTATCCTTAAATTTTTTTAAACATTTTCTTTTGTTTGAGTTTTTCAATTTTATTAGATTTTTCTTTAACTTTCTTATTAAAAAGTTGGAAGAGCTTTATGTTTTTCAGAAAGGAAAAAGATATATTTTTTTAAGATCTTTAAACAACATGATAAGTAGAGCAATAAGTGCAGCTACTGTTAAAAAAATTGGATAGCTTCTAAAGGAAAAGTTCCTCTATCTCTAGCATTTTTCATCAGCAACACTGACTATATTTACTCCAATTAGAAAAAAACACAAAAAAAGATATGCTAAAACTCTTAACATGACTTTTCAGTACAATTTTTTTAAGATAAATTCAAACTTATCTAAAGATTTAAAATATTTTTCTTTCAAATAGTTTTTTTCAGTTATATTTACTTTCTTTGAACAAAGAAGTTAAAAAAAGTTTTTAGCAGATTGCACATAGTAAAGCGAGAGAAATACTGAAAAATACTATAAGAAATATTAAAGCCATTCCTCTATTAAAACCATCTTTTTTTCAGTATATATTTGATATAGTGCAATTATGCAAATAAAAAGAAAAATAATATAAGAAAAAGCATATACTATTACTTTTAATATATTAAAGAAAGAATTTTTACTGAGGCTTTTAAAAATTTAGCATTTCAACTCCTAATTTACTCTAATCTAAATTTCCCTTTGAAATAAAAATTATGTATGTATCTTGCAGTTCCTATTCTCTTATTTAGTTCATTGTGAGTGATAGGAATTAGTATCTTATCTTTAGCAGCTGGAAAAAGCAACATCTTTCATTTCTATATATCCATCATTGTAGTCACCTAGCCATTTACCAAAGAATCCTGAACTTTCTCTCCCTATTATAAGTCCAACTTCTATATCCTTGTCAAAAACGTCTTCTATCTCTTCTTGTTTTAGAGTAGATAGCAAGTGGTTTAAAAATTAAGTCAATAAAAGGAAAAAGTTCTTTTTAATCTTCTATGTAAAGTAGAATCATTAATTGGAGAAGATAATAAGATTACCTTATCCACTATTCCACTCACTTCTTCCAATTTTAAAGTTTCTCTTATTAAAGACTCCACCAAAAACCAAAGCCTATTAATACAATTTCATTTTGTTTATTAATTTTTTTCTCTTTTTAAAGATAAAAAGATACTTTTTTTAAGATATTTATTGACATGTCAATAGAAGGAAAAAGTTAGTGGAAAATTTAAATTATCCACTGTGTAACCCATATTCATAAGGTTATTTTCTAACTCTTCCATATCTTTATAATTTCTAAAAAAATCCATGTATTAGTGCTATTCTATAATTCATTTTAAACACCTTTTTTTATTTTTTTATTGAATACATTATATCATAATTTTTATTTTTACTTTTTTTGGCTTTTTTTATTTCCTTATCATTTTCTATATAAAGTTTCTTTAATTACTTTTACCTGTTTCATCATATTCTCTTTCCTATACCTTCTCTTTTTCCATTTTTTTAATAGGAATAGATTCTTTAACTTTTTCCATTTTCATAATAAAGTTTTAGCTTCTCCATTAGCAGGTAATTCAGTAGCTAGATTACCATTATCATGGTATTCTCTAAGTAATATTGCTGTAGAGTTTTCAAAAAACCATTTCTTGTGTTAACTTATTATTAGTATAAGATCTTTGCAGTTCCATTTTTAAGACTATTATCTTTGTATTTTATCTCCATTTTCATAGAATTATTATCTTTATCATACATAACAGCAGTTTCTGTTAAGTTTTTAAATTCTTTAGTCATAACTAGTTTGTTATTTTGATATCCTTTTTGAAATTTCAATTTCAATATAAGATTTATATTTTGCTATTAATTCATCATTTTTAAACTTAACATTTCTTTCTTTTCAGCTTCTGTTAGTTCTCTTTTTAATATAACTTCGTCTATAATTTTTATGTTTTTTTCTTCTACAGGATCCCATAGTTCTTTCCATATGAAATTTTAGGTTTTACCATTATTTTTTTACTAATAGTAACATAAGTAGGATTTTTCATAAGCTTTCTTTTTAGCATTTTCTTTTACTTTTTCTTTTTCTTTACCTTCTTCAAAATTTCAAAGGTAAACTTACCATAGTCATAAATTCATCTGGAAGTTTTTCTTCATCTAGTAATGTACCATTTTCTGAAAAAAACTTCCATAGCTCCTTTTTTTAAATTTATAGCAGCAGAATATTTTTGCTACACCTTTTTTTATCTAAATTCTCTTCAACATAATTAATAAATTTTTTTATATTTAGTGTTATTTCTCAACTTTAGTCAAGCCTAATAAGAATTTTTAAATTAGTATCTAATTCAACTTTTTTTCTTCTCCTAAAAGGTATTCTTACTCCTACATTAGTATTATCTGCAAAACTTAGTAAACTAATAAAAATAAATGTTAAAACTATAAAAAAATCTTTTTCATGTTTCCTCCTTCTAGTACATAATTTTTGTTTATTTTATCTTTTTATTTCTTCGTTATCTTTATACAAGCTTTTCTTTTATTATTTCTCCTGTTTCACTATATTCTCTTCTATACCTTCTCTTTTTCCATTTTTAAATGAATAGACTTCTCTAATTTTTCCACTTCTATAGTGACTTAGCCTCTCCATGAATTTTTCCATCTTTTAAAAGGAAATTCTAAAAGCTAAATTTACCATCATCATAATACATTTTAGTTTTTGGCATAGAGTTTTTTCAAAAACTATTTCATCTACTATTTTATCATTTTTATAGCTTTTTAAAATTCCATTTGAATAACTGCTATCTGTATATCTTTTTCTCTTTTAAAGACTATTCCTATTTTTATCATATGCAGTGAGAGTTTCTATTGAATTTTTTTAAATTCTTTAAGTATAGTTAAATTATTATCTGTATAAACCTTTTGAAATTTCACTGTCAACATAAGTTCTATATTTTGTTATCAATTTTTTTCATTTTTCAAACTTAACAATTCTCAGCTTTCAGTTTAGCTCTCTTTTTAGTATAACTTTCTGATTGTATTTTTATTTTATGTCCATCAGATTCCAAATTTACTTCTTTAAAAATTTAGGGTTTTCCATTATTTTTTTACTTAGTAAGCATGTAGCAGTGTTTTTCAGCTAAAATCTTTTTATAACTTTTTAGCTTTTTCTTTTATCATCTGCAGTAGCTAGAGTAGTCATTTAGAATATCCATAAATTCTTCTGGCAAAGTTTATCTTCATATAGTAATTCACCACTCTTCTGAAAAACTTCTAAGAAGCTCAAAATTTATATTAGTAGAGTATTTTCACTTCTCCTTTTTTAGCTAAATTTCTCATCAATATAATCTAATAATTTTCTTATATTTAGGATTATTTTTCAGCTTTTAATCTATTCCCAATAGTAATTTTACATTAAAATCTAATTCAATTGTTTGTTCATCTGAAAATGTTGTCATTGTCTATTAGTATTATCTGCAAAACCTAGTAAACTAATAAAAAAATAAATGTTAAAAATAATTAGAAATTTTTTTCATCTATCCCCTTATTCTTGCATACCTACACCATAGCATATTCCAAGACAACCTTTTTTTATATTTATATTAATTTCAGATTTACCTTGCAATTTTTCAAATAATTCTTTTTTTCCAATAAAAATTTTTCTTTCTTCTCCATTTACATCTAAAGTGATATGATAGAACATTATACCCATTTTTTTACCTAAACTTTTCATATAGTTTTTGTTGAATATTTTTCCATTTTCACTATTCTATAAGTTCCTTTATTAGATGTTGAAAAAAAGTCTATTTATACAGAATTTTATTCTAATATAGATATATTTGTAAAAGAAATCTCCTATCAAGTTCCTATACAAATAGATATTATGGCGATAGTCATTAAAGTTTTAGTATTTTTCATATCTAAATGAGTACTTTCATTAAAAATAAATTCTTAAAAAAATAATAGTGTTGAAAAACAGTACCCAGAATATTGCCCTTGTTGATAGGAAAATTCTGTTCTCAAACATCTGAACTCCCTTAGTTGAAAAAAATATCATTATAGTTAAAACTATAAGGGGGACTGTAGTAGTAATTTTTTTATAAGTCAAATAAGAAAAAAATTACTAAAAAAATACAAGTGAGACTCCTCTCACTGTTTTTTTCTGAAAAAGCTAGTCATTTTTGTTTCCTCCTGTTTTTTTCTTTTTTTCTGCTTTTTCTCTGTCTCTTTGTTCTTTTTCTACTTTAGAGAACACACAACCACAATATTCTTGTCTGTACATATTTAATTCTTTAGAAATTTGTACTGACCTTAAATATCTATTTTTTTCTTTTTAAAAATCTGCAAACAAAAATGGAATATCATATTCTTTAGAATATTTTTTTCACCTATCTCATTTATATAGTTTACATTTTTCATTGGACTTATACTTAAAAACAGTACTAAAAAAAGTCATAGCCTTCTTCTTTAGCTTTTTTTAGCAGTTTCTCCTATTCTTATATCATAACAAGAATAGCATCTCTGTCCACCTTCTTTTTTTCATTTTCAAGACCTTTTATCTTTTTTTCAAAAAATCTTCCTTTGGATTATAGACTCCTTCTATGACATTCATATCATAGTCCAATTTTTTTCCAACATTTCTTTTTTTGTTCGTCCATTCTAGCCAAATATTCATAGTCAAAAGTTATATTTGGATTATAGAAATAAATATCTATTTGAAAAAAATTCTTTTAGATATTCTAAAACAGATGAACTACAAGGACCACAACAAGAATGAATAAGTAATCTTTTTTTCTTTCCACTCTCAGTGATTTCCTTTAAAAATTTCTTCCATCTTTAAATCATAATTTACTTTCATTTTTTTCCTCTACAATTCTATTATCTTTTCTGCCATTTCTCTAAATGTATCATCATGAGTAACTATTATACTTTGGTCTAAATTCTTTAAAAATTTCTCCCATATACTCAGCAAGTAATTTTTTTCTTTCAGTGTCTAAGTTGTTTGTAGGCTCATCTAATATCATAAACCTAGAGTTAGTGAAGTATTCTGTCATTGTTCCTCTTATTGCTATTGCAACAGAAACTTGTTCACCACCTGATAACTGCTCAAAGGCAATTTTTCTTTCTTGCCCTACTAAATATAGAACATACTTATCTTTTTCATCATTGCTCCACTCAATTCTTTCAGTTCTTCCTGTAATCTTATTGAAATTTCAAGCTAGCAATGTTACTGATACCACTAAGCATATATTTAGAAATAGCTCTACCCATTTTTCCTACTTCATTTCTGATTAAATTTGCTCTATTTGACTTATCTTCTAACTTTCTTTAATTCATCAAGCAATTTTTTTGTTTTTTTCTTCTTGTGAAGCTATCTTTTCTAATATTTTCTTAAAGTTTTCAATCTTTTTCTTGAGATGAACCTAATTTTTTTACTAATTTCATTTAATTCTTCTTTTAAGAATATTAAATTTTTCTCTAAGTTCATCTATTTTTTTATATTTTTTTATTTTTATCTTTCTAAGCTAAATACTTTTTCTTTTTAATGAATTTTTTTATTAAATCTTAAAGAATAAAGTTCTTTAATACTTTTTCTCTACTTTTTAGAAGTAAGTTTTTCCAAGTCTTTTGCTAAAACATTATTTTTTTATATTCATTATATGAAGTTTTTAACTCAGTTAATTTATTCTCAAAAAAATTTTTTTATTTCAGAAGTGATATTTTTCAATATTTTTTTATCTGTATCTGCTTTAATTTTTTTAGAATATTCATCAATTTCTTTCAGATTATTTTTCTATTGAACTTTGATTTTTTTAAAAATCTTTTCTTTTTCAAACTCTAAACTTTCGATAAGATTTTTAAAGTTTTTCTCTTTTTTTCATCTAAAGTTTAAATTTTTAAGTTCAACTTCTAAGCCTTTTTTTATGCTCTTTTTAAAGCTTGAACTATCTTGAAATTCTTGATTTTCAATAAGTTGTTGAATACTTATATCCAAACTTTTTAATATTTAGTTCTATTTCCTTTTAGATTCACTTCTTCAGTTTTTAAAGAAAGTTCTAAATTCTTTATAGTTTTATCAAGTTCAAAAATACTGTTTTTTTCTTTTCTTCAAAAGACAGATTTTTCAGCTAGAATTACTGTTTTTTTCTTCTATCTTTTTCAAGTCTTCTATAGCTTCTGTTTTTATAGAAATTTTTAGAAGAGAAATAATCATCAGCTTCTTTATCTTTTTAGATTTTCACAATTTTCTTTTAGATAGGGACAAATTTTTAGAAGAAAGCTCATTACTAGCATTCTTTAAAGTCTTTATTTCAATTTCAAAAAGCAATTTTGTCTTCCTCTAAAGATTTTTATTTCTTTCTCTAAGTCTTTAAAAACAGTTAATTGTTTCTCAATATCTTCAATATTAATAGGTATAAATAAGTCTTTTTGCAGATAAGTCTTTTTCAAGAATATTGATTTCAGTTTTCTTTTCTAAGTGCTTATCTGAAATTTTTTTCTTTTTAGTTTTTTTCTAAATCTTCTAATTTTATTAAAAGACTTTTCATATTCTTTTTAATTTTAGAACTTAAATCTTCTTCTTTACTTTTTAAGTTCAGCTATATTTTTTTATCTAAACTATCTTTTTTTCAGAATTTTTTTAGAGATATTTTCTTCCAAATTAGCAATATCAGTCTTTAAAGTTTTTATTAGAAAGCTCTAATTTTTTTCTATATTATTTTTGATATTGGATATTTAATTTTTGCTCCTGCAATAAATTAGTATGAAATCTCTCTAAAAATCTTTTAATTTATCTTTCTATTTCTAGATACTCTAAATAAGGTTTTTCATTTTTCTTCAACTATAGTTTTAGCCTTTTTTTAGCTTTTTTTAGCTTCAAGGATATTATCTTTTTAAAAAGATTTGAATATTTCTTTATTTTATTTTCTTCATCTTCAATATTAGAAATCAGATTTTTTTAGATTTATTTCATCTGTTTCATAAGCTTTTATTTCATTTTGATAGCTTAGTACTTATTTCAGTAGTTTTTAGAAAATTCTGTATTTAGACTTTCTTTTTAATACTTCTTCTTCTTTAAGAAAGTTAGAGATTTCTTCCTTATCTTCCATATTGTCTTTTAAAAGAATTTATATCTTTACTTAAATAATCTATTTGTTTTTGTATATTTATCCGTAGCTTCCTTTTAAAAAAAGCCGTCATACATCTCTTTATAGATTTGAGTATTGAAAAAAATCTTGTTAAATATTTCTTCCCTATCTTTAGGTTTAGCTTTAAAGATATTTATGAATTCATTTTGCTTAGCAATAACTATATTCTCATAAGTTTCTTCAAAAGCCCTTTTTTTATTCCACATAGCTCTTCTAAGTTTTCTTGAATATCACCTTCACAGTCCAAACCATTTATATCAGTCAAAGATTGTTTTTTTAGGTTTTGACTTTAAAAAAATTCAGTTTTTAAAAATATAGTCTCTACCATCATTAGCTGTAAATTCTACTTTCAATCTTTCCAGATTTTTTTCACCAAATTTTATAAAGTTTTTCCAGTTTCCTTACCTGATCTATCTTTTCGTATTGAACATAACTGAACTGATAGCTTCAAGTATAGAAGTTTTTCCCCTTCCCATTCTTTTCCTAAAAATAAGATTAACTCCTTAGAAAAAAATCGACAGTTGTATTAGAATGAGAACGATAATTTTTCAAGTTTAACTCTTTTTAATTATCATCTTCATTTTACCTCCAAAAGTCTTATCAAATAATTCTAAAAAGCTATCTTTATCGCCATTTGAAAAATAATTCTTTAAGCTCAGAAAAAAACTTGCAGAAAAATTTCTCAATGTTTGAGATATTCCAATCAGATATAAGATTTTTTTCTAATTCTTCTATACTTAAATCAGAAGTACCTTCTTCACTATTTCCAATAGATAGGATATTTTTTTAATAAGTATATGGGTTTTTAAAAGCACCATTGTTTTTCAGCAATATTTTCTAGGTTTTTCAAGATTTATATACTCATTATTCTTTTATTCCTATAGAAATGACTAAAAATTTCTTCACCTGTTAGATTTAATTCTTTAACAAAGGCTTCAAACTCAGCTTCTATATTCGTTGAATCATTGTATATAAAAGTTCTTTTTGTACTCTTTTTCTATGCTCTAATTCTATAAATTCATGTTCTAAACTATCAGTATCAAAGAGAATAAAACCTTTTTCTATCTGATTTTTTTCATTTTGGACATTAGAAAACTCTAAAGAACCTGGAACAAAAAAAGAAAGGTTTTTTTCCTTTGGATAAGTTGAAAAAGAATGTATATGTCCACCTGCAACATAAATAGCCTTATCTTTAAATAAATCTAATATAGAAGTTGAAACTAGTCCAGGGTAGAGTATTTTCTCCAGCTGAAATTCCTGTATGGACTATGACTATATTCTTTTTCATCTGAATTTAATTTTTTTCAGAAAGCTTTCTTAAAAGCTTCATCAATCATAAAAACCAGGATATCCAACAGGGTAAAAGTTTATATCTTCTATTTTTTTAGGTAGTTTTTCTTCTTCGAAGTTTTTTTATTGAAATAGAAAAACTTTTTAAAAGAGATTGTTCATGCAAATATTCTAACCAAGAATCTTCTAAAAGCTTTTTGAATTATCATGATTTCCTTCAATAGCTATCACTTCTTTTTTTACATAGCTTCTCAATTCTTTAAATAAATTTTTCAGTTTTAGAAAGTATGTCAGGACTTATTTCCTTCTTATCAAAAGATATCACCTGCAATTATGCAGACATCAGGATTTATTTCTTTTCACCTTAGCAATGAAGTTTTTCAAAAGGCAGAAAAGAAATCCTCATATCTTTTTTTACATATTCTCTATTTCCACTGACTTTTTTTACCTAGATGTAAATCTGAACAATGCACTATTTTCATTCTAGCCCCCAACAATAATTTTTAAATTCACAAATTCCCACAAATATTATGATTATAAGGAATTTTAGGAAATTTATTGTCTAAAAATATCCTGAGTCGTTTTATTGATATTTTTAAAAATCTTCTTCCAATTCTTCATCTGTAATAAGTATTTCTTTTTTTAGGCTCATCTTCTTCTAAATAGTATAGATAAGTTTTGATGTCCTTATCATATTTTTTTTGAAGAAGCAACTTATACAATGATAACTGTTGTCTATAATTAGAAGAATACTCAAATTCATTATATTTACCTGTTTTAAAATCTATAATCTGTATTTCATTTTCATCTTCTAAAATTAAATCTATCTGCCCATATAGAATGTAGTCATTTTCAATTCTAAATTCTGAAGCTTCAACCTTTTTTTAATGTATTCAAAGTTATCTTTTTCATCTTCAATATATTTTTTTAACTATAGACATTATTCTTTCAAAAGTTGTCGTCTAAATCTATATTTTTGAAATTTATAGATATTCTTTTAGTAAATTTTCTATATATTCATTATCTAAAAAAAGGATTTTTTTCTGTAAAAAAACAATTTATTGATATGTTCTATAGCCTTATGTGTAATTATCCCTAAGTTAAATATCTTTTTTTACTAAAAAGTTGAATATTCTTTTTCCCTCACTAAATAGTATTTCATAGGACAATGTCTATATGGTGCTATATCAGTTGTATAAGATATAATCTTTTCTTTCATCTTTCTTAGTTACTTCATCTAAATTAACTTCATTAATATCAAATTGTAAGCTATTAACTCCACGAATTGAGTAAAAGAAAGGTTTAAAAATTTTTCAGATATTCCCATTTCATAGGAACTTAAAACTAATAAATTCTTTTTGCTCTACTGAAAGCCACATAAAATTTTTCTGTAAAAATCAAATTTTTTTCTTTATCATTTTCAGAAAGTTTAGAACTTGAATTGATAAGTCTATCAATACTTGTTTGTCTTGATATGTCATCATCTTCATATCTATTAGGCTTAGAATTCAATGAAAATACTATAACAACAGGAAATTCTAGCCCTTTTTGATTGATGTATAGTTAAAAAAATGGGATACATTCATTTGGATAATCTTCCTCAGAAAAAATCTCATCAACTCTTGATTCTTTTAAAAATATCAAGATAGCCTGTGAAAAAAATATTTAACTACAGAAAAAAATCATCTTCAGCAGTTATTTTTTTCTATAATGTACATACTTTTTGGAAATTCTTAAATATTTTACTAAGTATAGCTAAATTATGATTAGCTCTTGAATCAACAGGAGTTTCTTCGTTTAATACATTTTTATAGTAAGTGAAATTTAAAAATTCATAGAAAAATTTCATTTAAAGAGTCAAAAACTTTCTTCTGAAATATTTTTCAATTTTTTTCTTTTATCCAAGCTAAAAAAATTCACTATCTTTTTTTATTTCTAACCTTGCAAAAATCTACGCATTCAGTTAAGTATTCATCTATGCTATCTTCTGGAAAATATTTTTTTGAAACAAGCTAAAAATTATTCCTAAAAGTTAGTTTTATTTCATACATTTCAAAAAAACTTTTTGTTCTAGGAGAATAGACTTCTATATTTTCTTTTCTTTAAAAGCAACTTCTAATTTCTTTTGCAGAGTTGTTTTTGAAATTTTGCAAATAGGACTGCAATTTGATTATAGTTTGTAATTTTATTATGTTGTTTTAATTTTTTTATAAAAAAATTACAGTATTTTTTTGATATTTTTCATCCATAGTTTTTTTCCTGAGATATGAAAAAAACATTTTTTTCCTAAAAATATCTGTATCTCTCATAGATACTATATTCTTATCAAATCTATTTCCTTGCCAATCTATAGATGAAATCCATTTTATTATTAAACTCAACTATATCAGTTACTGAACGATAATTTTTCTTCTAAAATTATAATTTTACATTCATCTTCATCAAAATGTTTTAGGAAATTTAAAATATTTTTCAGAACTAGCTCCTCTAAACCTATATATAGATTGATCTTCATCTCCAACAACACAGATATTCTTTCTAGTTTTTGAAATTAGAAGTAATATTTTCTCTTGAATTTTATTACTATCTTGATACTCATCTACCATTATGTATTCAAAGTCATGGTTTATTTTTTTCTAAAAAAATTCCTTTATTTTTTTACAAGCATATTGAAAAAAATTCAACCTGTAAATATGAAAAAAATCAACAATATTAGCTTCGTAAAGTTGTTTTTATATATAGTTTATAGGCTTCTTTTATGAAGTTTATATAAACATCACTTGTTTGTATATTTTTCAATATCTATAGCATTTTTCATTTAAATCATTTATTTTATTCTTTAAAAAAGAACTTCTAGCCCAATCTCCTTGATATTTTTCCAGTATTATTAGAAAGATTATCAAAAAAACTTTTGATAATCTTCCAATTTTTATATTCTTTTAATCTTGAGTAAATGAAAAAAATGTTGCTCATAGTCTCCACTCATAAGCTCAAAGTTATCAAAAGAAATCAGAATAAAGTAATATTTCTCTTCAATAAGTCTAGTCCATATAGAATGCATAGTTCCTATATACATATCACTTATATCTATATTTTTGATTTCAGTTTTTCCAAACTTTCATTTATTCTAAGTTCTAGTTCTCTAGCTGCTTTGTTTGTAAAAAGTAGTTATCATAATTTTTTTAGCTTCTACTTTTTCGTTTGACAAGTATATTAACAGTTCTTTCAACAAGAGTCTTTAGTTTTACCTGTTCCAGGGTCCTGCTATTATTACAACAGGACCTTTTAACAGTATTAACTGCTTCAAGTTGTCTTTTCATTCAGTTCAGATTTTTTTTTCATTTACTATTGACATATTAATCTCCTAAAAGTCTATCAGTTAGGCTGTCACCATCTTTTTCCTTATTAGTTTCAACTTGTCCAGATTGTCCAGAAGGAGCAGAAGGACCTACATTGTTTCCACCTGAATTTTCAGATGAGCCTCCTTCAGAGCTACCACCTTCACCTGAAGCACTATCAATTATCATTCCGTCAGAAGATGATTCTACATATACTCCACCACCTGCAGAAGCTTCTAAACCAAATAGCGAAGCGATACCATTCTTATATTTTGCTGCACTTTCAACTTGTAGTCTACCTTTTCTAATTACCATTTCTTTACTATTAGGTCCATCTAATAAACCAGTATAGATATCTATATTTTTGTTTTACTAGGTCTCCAGTTTCTAAATAGTTTTCTAAGAATTCAAATTTACCTGGAGTGTATAGTCCTTTATTTATAAGAGTTTGATAATATCTAGCCCACATAGGTGCAACTGCACTTCCTCCAGTCATCTTACCATACATAGGGTTTGTTATCATCTCTACCTATATAGCAAACAGTTACATATTCAGGAGTTATACCAACAAACCAAGCTGTTCTATGTTCACTTGTTGTTCCTGTTTTTTTCCACCTTGTTGTATAGGTCTACCTGATTTATCTACAACTCTTGCTTTTAGTAGCAGTACCATTGCTTACAACAGATTTTTAACATAGCTGTTATTACACTTACATCAACACTATCAAAAAGCTTTTTACTTTTTCAATATCTGCAACATAGATAAGAATATCTTGATTATCTCTAATTTCTCTTATTATATTAGGTTTTACTATATATCCACCATTGACAAAAAAATTGAGAAGTTTGCTGCAGTATTTACTGGAGTACTATCAACAGAACCTAGAGCTGTTGTCAAGTTTTGAACTTCAGAAGTCAATTTTATTTTATCAGTCATTTCTTCTTTAAAAAGCATCAACAGTAACTGCATCCATTAATTTAACAGCTGGGATATTTAGTGATAAATTTAAAGAGTTTACTAAAGTAGAGTTAAATGTAGTATCTACCATCAAAGTTCTTAGGTGCCCATTTTCCATAAGCCACAAAGTCATTTACTACGACAGAATAAGGTTCATATCCACTTTCTAAAAGCCTTTAGATACACAAAAGGTTTAAATGATGATCCTAATTGTCTTCTAGCCATAGTAGCTCTATCAAAGTTTCCAGCTTTAAAGTTTTTTTACCACCAACTATAGATACTATTCCTCCTGTGAAATGGATCTAAAAGTGACCATAGCTCCATTTATCTCTTTGTTTTTAAAAAATATGGATAAGCATTGAAAGTATCCCTTGCAACTTTTTGATAATCTAAAGTCAATAGTTGTATATTTTTTTAAACCAGAAGAATAAATTTGTTCATCATCATAGATTTCTGCTAAATAGTTTTTCAACTATTGTTGTAAGTTCAGGGTTATTATATGCTTTTTTTAGGGTCTTCTATTATAGATGATAGAAGTATTTTTCTGGAACATTCTTTCACATTTTCTTCGTTTTCAAGTTCAAATTTATATGCTAGTGCTTCTTCATATTCCTCTTTAGTTATTCTTCCATCTTCAAACATTTCTTTTAAAGATGATTTGTTGTCTATGAAGAGCATTTTTCTAAAGCTTCTATTTAGGGTCATACTTTTGTAGGTCTATTTGGTATACCTGCAAGTAAAGCTGCTTCTGCAATATTTAAATCCTTTAGGATCTTTTTCTAAAAATATTGATCTGCTGCATTCTTTTATACCATAAGAACCTGAACCAAAGTATATTTCATTAAGATATCTTTCTAAAATTTCATCTTTAGTATAAGTTCTTTCAATTTGATAAGTTAAAATAGCTTCTTTTACTTTTCTTGAAAATGTTCTTTCAGGAGTTAAGAAGGCATTTTTTTGCTAATTGTTGTGTAATAGAACTTCCACCTTGAGTAGCTTTACCTTTTTAAAAGTTAGTTAGTACAGCTCTTATTATTCCTTTAAAATGTAAACCATGGTGAGAGTAAAACTTTTTATCCTCAATAGCTAGAAAAGCTTCTTTTACATAAGGAGAAACATCTTCTAATTTAACAGCATCTCTTGATTCAACTTCTAAAGACATCTACAACATTATTATTTTTTTATCGTAGATAGTAGTAGCCATCTGAGGTTTATAGTCTTCAACCATACTTTGAATATTAGGTAATTCAAGTCTGTATTTTATAATTATTGCAAAAACTCCTAAAAGCTCCCTACAACAAATAAAACTGCTATAAGTTTCAATAAAATAACAAGTAATTTTTTTCATTATTTAATTATCCCCTTTTTTTATTTCTTTGTCTAAGTTGTCCACAAGCACCATCTATATCACTACCTTTTTTTCTTGTCTTAAAGTTACATTTACCTTTCTAACATTTTTTTAAGATAGTTATAGAATCTATCAATTTTTCTTCATAGAAGGTCTTTTTATGTTCCACTCCTTCAACTTCATTATATGGTATTAAATTTTACCACATGATCAAATTGATGTATAAAATCTGCTAAAAGCATTGGCATCAACTTCTGAAATATTAAAATTATCTATTAAAATATATTCAAAAAGTAATTCTTCTTTTTAGTTTGTTTTTGATATTCAACTAAAACAGCTGATAAGTCTTCCAGTGGGGAAGTTCTTATTTATTGGAATTATTTGGTCTCTTTTTCTCATTTATAGCACTATGTAGAGAAACAGCTAATTCTATAGGAATTTTTTTCCAATAAAAATCTTTTTCAATTCCACTTACAATTCCAGAAGTTGAAATTGTTATTTTTCTTTTTCGAAATATTGATTCCATTTCTCATTTGAGATTATAGATAAAAGCTGTAGATAGATTATCTATATTTAAAAGAGGTTCACCCATACCCATAAATACTAAGTTATTTAGGCTTTCATCTTTTTTTCTAAGTCTTCTTTCAACAGTGTAAACTTGGTTTAAAATTTCACTTACTGAAAGATTTCTCATATATCCACCTTGTCCTGTTGCACAGAAACTACATTTTACAGGGCAACCAACTTGAGATGATACACAAAGAGTGTTTCTTATTTCTTTATTTTTTTAGAATCTCTATGTCTTAAAAGAACAGTTTCTATAGTTCCCTTTATCTTCAAGTTCAAACAAGAATTTTTCAGTCTTATCTAACTTTGAAACTTGATGCTTCAAAAGATTGAAAAATGGTATATAGGCATTTTCTTTTTAAGATTTCTCTATCTTTTTAAAGATAGAGTTTGTCATATCATCAAAATTTCTGATAATCTTCTTATGTAGCCAAATAAAGACTTCTTTTTCCATAGAATTTTTTTAGTCCCTAAAGACACTAAAAATTCTGTTAACTCCTC